>Ga0123357_10013123_pt1 | contig 10725 bp, 8 predicted proteins | sample TergutEmb28metaG_FD_89873 | JGI IMG/M metagenome (GOLD analysis project Ga0123357, IMG submission 89873) | Embiratermes neotenicus P4 segment gut microbial communities from Petit-Saut dam, French Guiana - Emb289 P4 | ecosystem: Host-associated > Arthropoda: Insects > Digestive system > Gut ...
GCCTCGTGACAGAGCAAACTGACGCCAACCTATTGCATAGAATGATGCAATGTCTAGCCACAAAAAATGAAAATGAAAATAATGTACAAATTAACCCCAAAATTCTGTCTCTTGTGTATACACGGTGTTAAGTCATTCGTTTTAATAAAATCCTTTTTAAGAGTTGCTTTATGGAATTAAGATGAAAATTAACAATTATTTTAGCTGTGGACACTGGAGCGTGTTTTCGCGGCTTAGCGTTGCTGAATATGCAGTAAAACAGGGCAATGTATACCAATAACAGTGAAGAAAATAAAATGAAGGTACGGCAGGCACCACAAATTATACCGAACCGTTTTTTGTGGTGTGTCAGGAAATTACTATATCTTTCAGTCACGTGGACAGCGTTGTTACAGAATGACACGCCCTTTACTGTACAGCTATTCATGTTCTGCAGAACGCCACTCAGTCACGCAGTGTCAACACTTTGAATGCACAGAAACACTGATTGTACTGGACCTTATTTATTTGCTGTTATAAAACATCAGTGAAATACGTATCACGCCAACACTTACCGCTTAGAACCAAGTATCAAATGATCTTCAGAAATACAAACTGCAGTATAGGCTATCACGAAATGTGTATATGAAACTCGATAACAATTCTGTCAATAGGAATGAGCCAATTTTCTCGGCGTTATATCAGCAAGTTTAATAAATATCTTTTTAACAAATGCTTTATGCAATTAACATGGAAGTGTAACATTTACTTCACCTGTGGACACTGAAATGTGTGCGCGGCGTGACGTTACTGAATGTGCAGTACAACAGGGCAAATATGAGCAGTTAATGAAGAAGGAAAAAATTAGGATACTAGAGGTTGAAAAAACATGTTGCAAATATTATTTTAGTTCTGATATTTTAAGTTGCTTTATTTAATAAAACTGGCAATTGCTAAGAATGAATGACGTCAGTGGCTGAAAGAGTAATAAGCATGCAGCACCGGTAGAATGATGATGACTAAGGGCTGAATCGAATTAACCGCAGAACACAATGTCTCAGAGCCATGTATCCACCAGATATCCCATATGTAACGTCGCTATTTGAAAACCGGGCCTACGCGTTGACAGACTGGCGATTAACAGCCTTTGGCACGGCTAGAACCCGAACTGCTACTCCTGTCATTTATTTTGTTACTATTAATAGTATCAATATTATTATCATTATCATCATCAACAATGTCATCGGAAGTATTTTTCACTTTTCCGGAGTGTGCAATCCAGTTCTTGTGCAGGCCTCATAACTTTTTACGTTTACATCTACATACATGTACATTCCATCGATCCACCAATCAACCACAAATAGCACTGGATAAGGAACATGTCCATATTAGACATGATTTGAAATCAATAGTCACAGGATAACAAACATAGACGAACATGCGTGAAAAATATAATTTTGTATAATTAAAAACGTTATAATATAAGTTCTCTAAAAGGAATACAAAGCAGTAGCTTCCCACTACATTTCACCATACAGACATGCATGACAATACAATTATGAAATTAACACACTAAAAATCATAAAAAACATAACAACCATAAAATCAATCTTCATCCCGTGTATAAAAGTTAAATTATTCTTCGCTTGTGTAGAGGGGATTATCAGGTAGAAATGTTTTTATATTTTTTAAACACATTTTACTCTTTACTCGGTTGCGACTGGCATTGCTACTGCATTAAGTATCCTTATAATCGCATAGTACACACCTCTTTGGTAAGTTACAAAGTTAGCTATTGGGTTATGTAGTTGTATTGTAGGTATTTATGTCTTTGTGTCTTCATGAGAAAAGACAGAGAGTCCGGCTTGCCGAAATATGAAAATGTGTTTCACAAAGTAAAGCTTTCATTGGATTCGTATTGAAACGTCCTGATAAGATAAGCTAGCGGACAGTACATACGGCCTACACGGAATAGGTCATTAATAATAAAAATATTAATTTGATGTTCGTGACAAAGCCACACAATGTAGCGAATAGAAGCATTTCAAATTTATTTAATTTCAAGAACTCCGACTAATCACAGGTTTTTATTTCAAGCCTCTTTGTACAGTTACTGTCGGTCGCTCAGTCTGTGAACACTTCAGGCATATTCTGGTGAGCCCTACATATAAAGTACACGCAACAGACATTTTTCACACATATCCGTACTTATCCATTTGTTTTATTTAAAAACATTGTTAATTCCTAAGCTTATAAACAGACGAAAGTGGATGTATGTCATACAAGTATCAAGCATTAGTGGAAAGACAGTGATAACAATACAACGTGAACAGGGTGCAAAACATACCGCAGTGTCACATCGTTCAAAAAATTCCGGACTAGACTAAACACTTGTTGACCTAGAGCTTCGACTTCGAGAGGCCGGCAGAAACCTCTTTAGCTTTTGCCATACCCCATATGGAAATTTCATTGAAAGACACTTTCAGTTGCTCAGCTATATCGTCTAAACAATGAATAACTACACAAACGTGAGTTGAAGAAATGCGTTAGGGAAGGACTCTGTCCTTATTAACACAGAATTGCTAAAAGAGAATGTCCGACTCAAGATAACTCTAAACGACAGTAAAAATAGACGCAGTACCACAACCGTGACTTGAACTCTAAACCACCAAATACGACACAGAAGTACACCAGACCGGGACAGTCAGCGTTCAGCACTTATATCACCCAGCAATCAGCAGTGCAATTCGTGTGACACGGAGCCATGACAGTGTGACACCAAGCTGGCACAGTACTCAAACACTAACACTAACAAACTCAGAGGTGCGTGATTTGTTCCTAATTCCTGCAGTTTCTACAGAAAAGGGGAAAAACCAATTCCTCCAACAAGAGTGACTTCTCAAGATCAAGACACGGCACTTGCGGGACACAACCCTGTACGTACAACATGAAATGCGGTAGTATGTATTTGTGTGTGTAATGTACACTTGTAGTATTGTACACTTGTATTGTATTGTACACTTGTATTGTATTGTACACTTGTATTGTATTGTACACTTGTAGTATTGTACACTTGTATTGTATTGTACAATTGTAGTATTGTACACTTGTAGTATTGTACACTTGTATTGTATTGTACACTTGTAGTATTGTACACTTGTAGTATTGTACACTTGTAGTATTGCCAGGTAGCATACTATTTTTTGTAGACTGAATTCAGGACGTTTTTAGAAAGTATCATTGTAGAAATATTAGCTTTAATAGTGGGGTATAAAATATGGGGATTTAAATTGAATGCTTTTCCAAATTTGAGTGTGTTTTTTCATACAGGGTGATAGAAAACACTGGAAGGAACACTGACTTTAGTCATTCGAATGGAGGGTGTCGAGGAAGGTATCCGTGTCGAATTGGGACGACGAGCAGGCTGCTTACGAAACTGGTGGCCTCGGACGTGGATTCGAGGGTAGTCGTTCGGGTAAGGGGATTGCTTGTAGGCCGTACACAAAGGGTAAGAGTAGGAGGGCAATTATCCAAGGAAGTTAAAGCAACCTCAGGTGTGCCGCAAGCCAGCTTGGAGTAGGTGCGATCTGTTCGCACGGCTTAGTGTGGTTGCAATATACTTAGGCATAGATTCGGTGCGATCGAATCACACAGCTCAATGTGGGTGTGATCTACTCAAAAAAACTCAAATACCTGGATGTAAAATGGCCATGCTTCCACTTATTGGTGCCACAGAAGAGTGATCACTTTTGACAAGGAGCCTCGATGCTTCTCAAATTACACTTCGCAACTAAGTCACACAAAATATTGCGATAGCGCAATATTTATATTAGATTAGAAACTAACTAAAGCAAAAATCAGCCAGCAGATGACTATTCACCAACAACCTGACTTAAATTTAAAGAGAAACTCTTGAAATTCTATATTTCGAACACAACTTTGAATGGTGTTGGAACTACGTAGACTTTGGCAAGTAGATCAAAATACATGGAAAATTTTGAAATTTGTTGCTGCAGAAGGATGGAGATCATTTGGGCTGATCGTGCACAGAATTAAGAAGTATTACACAGTCAAGTAGGAAAAGGATCATCCTACGTACAACACAACAAAGGAAGGCTAACAGAATTGGTAACATATTGTTTAGAAACGTCCTTCTGAGACACTTTTTTGAAGGGAATAATAGGAAAGATAGGAGGGACGGGGGACATGGAAGAAAATTGAGCAACTACTGGATGACCGCAAGGAAAGAAGAAGATAAGGGAATTTAAAGAGAAAGCGCTAGATCGCAATGCGTGGAAAACTCCTGCGAAAGATGCTACGGACCTCTCGAAAGGCAGACTATTTCATGGTGAAGACGAGATAATAACAGTAAATACAAAACTCTTGTTCAAACAGTTAACATTTAACTGTTTAACATAATCCCTCTAACCAAATTACCTGATTTTACAGCTTTATATATTTTAAAGTTTAACGTAGTTCAATTTGTGGTCTATAAACAATTTCACCTTATGATATATATCAATCTCGATAGCGACAGGGGGGAAAATTTGGGGTCTTTAATTAATAAAACACATCCTGTTGTAGTGTACATTGCTGGTGTTTTTAGGTTATTTACTCTATAATACAACGGCATGTTTCAATGCCACGTGATAACTTCACGCAATAAGCAGTGTCGCTTAGTTATCTGCTGTTGAACTGGACCAAGATCGAACAATCGTTCTAATTCCTCCTACGTCTGATATCATACTTGAAATTTTAATTCCATTTCCATGGCAACGCAAATACAAACCAACAAACAAACAATGCCATATTCCAACTAGCTAATTAATTATGCATGTCGATCAGGAATGGGTGTGTTTGTGGCAATCTGAAATATTCTACACAGAAAACACAATACAAACACGACACGTTAATGGAAACCTGAAAAATCGACAAGCTGCATTCAAGCGAAAGATTCTTAAACTTTCGCCACACAGTTCTGTTATTACGTGTGCGTGAACCAGCTGAAATTGTCTAACCCTAAGCACAGTGTTCTTCTGCACCTTTAAATGCATTGCCTTCCTGGATTTCTCGCCCTTGCAAAATGGGACCGATATCTGGTCCCTAAAATTGATAATAAATTACCACTATTCGTTTCGTAATATACCACAACAGGGCAGACCTCACCTTCCTATTACCTCATTTGGTAAACTCATTCGACCTCTCACAGTTAAATAACCCTTATCATTAAACGTGCACAATAAATCTACTCAACATTTAATACTATCAATCCATTAGATCTCGGTCTTCCAAGCAGTTACTTTATCTCAACACGCAGTGGACTTTTCGGATGCCGTGTGGGGTTACGCTACTTCAATTTCACAATGTTGTTTGTTCCGCGCATATCGATCAAGATAATGTCTACAAGATGCCACCGTGTTCAGATTTGAAGGAACGTGTCAAAGAAAAAGCTGAAATAATTACTAACTTCAACCTCAACTAGGACACACTTTCCTCAAATCTAAATGGGGAGGCACGATCCTCCGAAACGCCCATATCAATGTGAACCAAAACGCTGTTATAACAAAAAGACTGTAATCTAATTCATCCGGTCTTGGTAATATAGGTATGTGCAGGAAAAAAGATAAACCACTAGAGCAGAAGACAGTCACATTCCAACAGTGTGTGCCCTGTCTTTATACAGTATCGTTAGGAAGAACATTGCAGTGCAATAATACAAGGTTGCTACATATTATGTGGAATCTGTTCAAACGATGTCAGCGTACTGCTATTAAGTATAATTTTCATAACCGGTATGAAATCTGTAAAACGGCGGAAATTTACGTGTAACATAACACTTTGGCGTGTTCGCTGAATATTTTTGCCTCCAAAGCTATCCTAACAGCCTGATACAATTTCATCCGAAGAGGGATTTTATGGCGATTTAAAGTAGCCGGCAACAGTAAAACTTGCATATTGGTCTTGAAGTAAAGTTTCCTATTTATTTGGCCGATTTTAATCAGACATGGGTTTCCCCAACGGGTTTATATATAAGTTTCAAATACCAAATTTAACGAAATAAGCCCAGAATGATCTTCTCCAAAACAAGCGTATGGACAAATGGACTCGACAAAGGTTAAAGACACTCTTCGTTTCTAAGCGAAGGCGCCCACAAACCAGTTATGTACCTATAAGCAACTCCAGTACACTGTATATGTACTGAAGTACACGTCGACACATCAAACAATTTCAGCTGCATGTAACACAATATTACACCGTACATAATATTAAATTCCAAAGAACAAAATCAAGTACAGATCTGGGATACTTCTAGCTGGCTATTCAAGAGCCACTGTGGCTTTCCCGCTGCTAATAGACGAAGCGTAAAGCTGAAAACTTAACCTTCATCTAGTGCCAAGATTAACAACACGACACAGTTCAGGTCAAATCACCATAACGCACGACAAATTACAGCACACATAGTCACTATGTATTTGAGAAAGTTGCAACATTAAAATAGGCAGAGAAGAATGTATTAAATCAAAACTGTCTTCCAAAAACAAATAAAAAACAGATTAAATTCGGGGAACACTTAATCTTGTTTACTACGTAAAAACACACACACACACACACAAACAAACAATTGCACGCAGCTGCAATTTTGCGTGCTCCTTTGACAGTTGTGCAAGCTGGTCTGTCACGTTAAGGACAGTACATAGCCTCATGTTTGTGTATAGCGTTAGGATCAACTAATTGTGAAGGGAGGCAGAAATTAATGTTGACAGTGGAGAAAACTGAGTAACGGGGAGCTTTATGAATGCAGTCCTTAGCAAATATTAATAGTGTGGGCACATCAAGGCGGATGAGAGGCGCCGGGCATGTGGCATGTGTGGGGATTAAAGTACACACTCTTGTGGTGAGAAAACTGAAGGAAACTGTCCATTTGGAAGCCACACTCGTAGATTGACGATAATATAAGAATAAATGTGACAGGAACTAAATCAAATCATCCGATTTATGACTAACACCAGTGGTAGGATGTTGTGAACACAGTCATGGAAAACGTACCTCAACAATGCGGGGAATTTATTTAATGAGTGTGAAGGAGGTGTGTTCGCTTCCCAGAAATCATTCTATTCCATGCAGTCAGCTAAATAGCTGGTTGGCACTGTCCAGCGGTGTATTCATTCCTTTACAGGAACCTATCAGTCCAACTCATCATACAACATTAACCCTTCCAGCACTAACAAGAATCTGAATTTCACTTACATGTTCAGTTCGTACGAACAGTAAGCGCATTCCATTTCGGTTAAAATACCTGAATCAGTTAATGATGTAGCGAAATATTTCCTATTTGTTCTGAGACCAATACACATTTTATAAATACACTGATCTGGCAGAATGCACAACTTTTAATGTTAAACATGGTGGTGCATTAAGTAACCACATACTTAAAGTGGTAAAGCTGAAAATGTCAGGGACAGAGTCATGGGCTTGCCACGTAGCACGTATAGCATAGATGAGTAATATGCAAACTTATTTCGTCGGAAATTTTGAAGGATTGGACCACTTCAGAGAGCTAGTAACAGATGGACTCAAAATTACGAGCCAGAAATCCGAATAAATACGTAAGGGCAATATGAAGTGGATTCATTTGGCTTGGACTAGGGTCCAGTACCGGGCTGCTGTGAACATTCTGACTGTACAAAAGGTGGAGAATTTCTTGATACGTCGGTTGCTCAAAACGACTCTCACGTAATCACATACGTCACTAACGCTCTAAACAATATGTTCTACATTCAAATGTTATCTGAAATATTTGAAAGCGGAACATGTTCTGCATTCATAACATTAGTTTCAGGACATGATACCACCACGTTCGACCGAATCTGATAGCGCTATTGCGTGAGTGCTGAAGTTGTAATCTTGTTACCCTCAACGTGATTGGAGCAGAGGTTACCGTTTGTACCCAACAGCTTGCACATTCAGTTCGTATTCAAGCACCACACGTGCTGTGTACGCCATTGTTTCACAGGTATGTCTATTGGTACTTACATTACATGCAAGCAAACTATCCAGCACCTATTTATTTACTTACTTATCTATTGCTTTAAACTTTAATACTGCATTATTTCTTAAAGTGTGTGTAAATTTTAAGACGAAAGCATTCTTCAGTTTAAAAATTACATCAAGGCTTATGTAAACTGGAGGTATATCTCCAAGCAATTTTAACGTTCGCACTAGACAGAAGTGACGTTATTTCATGAAGTAAATATCTGCGTAAACTTAAGCATCACGTTATTGAGACCGTGAGACATTGACTTAATGGACTTGCTACGAGTATCTCCAGCTTCACTTCGCACATTGTTTCCTGTCATCCAGCCACACCATAAACGCAGACAGTGACACAGTCCTTCATTACAACCCATTTCCCTGAAGACATTCGTTAATATAACTTAACACCATATCGCTACTTGCTCGATATGGAAGTCCTTCGTAGAAAATTTGGTCCGTCACAATTTCCATTGGTCTCGCCTGTGAGTACACACTAAACTCCAAGATGACAGAATGGCGACTGGCGACTAAGTGCCTAAGCTACAAAAGATGCCACGCAATGATACTGTGTAAAAATGTGGTAAAAAAAGATAAACAGCTTCAACAGCTAAAAGGGGAAAAAATTACACCATCAACCGGTAACTGGGTTTAATTTGGTAAAATGGTAATAATCGAACCTTATATCACTTCCCCACAAAGATATTAATTGAAACATACAAATGACATTTGAAACGTAACCCAGAATACGAGCTTTGCCAAAAATGTTACGTAGAGCTATATAATTGTTCTTTCGGTTTTCAGATCGTAAAATTAAGGATGTTAGTTCCCGAGCACAAACGAGTTCGTTGTTTACCCTACAGGATATCAACAAATGTTGACATCTCACGCATGGTTTTAACGTGTCAGATATAATCACATCTGCACCCTCACGACTCACGGTGCGTTCTGCAATACCGTGACGCCGTCTGCTGTCTTGGGGCGTAAATGTGTCGAAATACTGAAAATTAAACGGTTGATTTCTCTCAGTATTTGGCATTTTGAGAACACTGACATCGATTGCAGCAATTTATCGAACCGTAACAAAGTACGTTTACATCAATACACACATTCAACATAGCAATCACAAGCAGGCCAACTAACGTGGCAAATGAAAGGGAAAAAAGTAGAATATTCATGCGGACGTCGAAAATTTCTTTATTTCGTCATTTAATGACGCTACTCATTGTAAATACTTCTCGGTGTTAGTGGAGCGTGATGGAATGAGTTTTTGGACCTTGGTTCAATAATACTGACATGAACAAAAACTGCATTTTCGTAGAAAAACTTGTCGAAGTGTCACTCTGTCAACCACAAATCCCATATTAAATGACCTGAGATCACACCCGGACCGTCTCACAGAGAAGAGTCCTGCGACTAACCGAATGAGTCATGGAAATATATTATATATCAAGAAAATAACGAAGGAATGTATTAGCTGAGAACAGATGAGATAAAAAATTAAACACGGTTTTTTGACTTCATTCAACAGAAAAAGCACTTGCATTACAAAACAGCCTATGTTGTTACCAGCTAAGACGTAATTATTTATCCTTTAATTATGGTTAATTTAAAACATCTCTCTGTAGCTAAGGATGTACAGTGGAATAGCAGGACGTTTAAGGAAAAATAAATTTGATAGGACGATGCAATGTTTTAATTTAAGGTATTAAATTATTCCATAAATACGTGAGGAAAATCACGAAAAATATCACAAACTTTGGTCGGTTGTCGGGTCGAGATGCAAACCCTGGAATTCGAGAATTATCAGCAGCAGTAACACCAACCTGACCACCAAGTTCGGTGACATCAGCACAAAAAATAAGTTTATAATATGTAGGCTTCTGCGAACTGGAACACAACGGACTGTCTTGATATGCAGTTGCGTTTATTTCACGGGACGCGGAATACTAATAGGACATTTCATGAACATGACGACGTTGGTCAGGAAATTATTATTTCTTTCAGTCACGTGGACAGCGGTGTCAGAGAATGACATGCCCTACACTGTACAGCCTGCCTTGTTCTGCCGAACGCTATTCAATCTATTCAATATGTTATACTATCAGTCGATTATTTCTCGGACTTCCAAGTAACAAGAAGATTTTTAAAATCAATCGTAATAATGTCAGTTGGGGCAAACTTCAAAACTGGTGACGTTCAGTGACACTGGTTATTGAAAGGCTTCTATTAAGATTGAATTGCGTCATTCATTTTACCCGCGCACGCTGAAGGGTGATCGGTGACTTGATGTTACACAACAAGCAGTACAACAGAGCAAAGATGTGCCAAAAGCAAAAGAGAAACAACATAAAGATATGAGAATAAAGACACAATACATTTTAACTATTTTTAAATTGAGTTAATGACACTGACACCAGTTAATATTACATGGGGTCGGTGGTAGATGAATGAATAAGCATTGAGTTGCGGTAGTCTGGCAGTGACTGAGGGCAGAACCGGAGGACACGGAGACAGACTTCTCTTAAAAAGTGCCATTTTCTCTACCATAAATCCAACATGAAGAGGCACTGCTTGAAAGTGGGCCGACTATTAACCGCCTGTGCCACAGCATGTCCTCAATTTATTATCGCGATTTATCAGTACAATCATCATGTCATCAACATCACCAACAACACCAGCAACAGTGCATGAGATTTAAGCTTTTTTCCCTTA
>Ga0123357_10013125_pt1 | contig 10724 bp, 9 predicted proteins | sample TergutEmb28metaG_FD_89873 | JGI IMG/M metagenome (GOLD analysis project Ga0123357, IMG submission 89873) | Embiratermes neotenicus P4 segment gut microbial communities from Petit-Saut dam, French Guiana - Emb289 P4 | ecosystem: Host-associated > Arthropoda: Insects > Digestive system > Gut ...
AACTACAAGTCGTCAGCTCCTGAAGATGGGCACAAGGTGGCCCGAAACATGTTGAGCAACCTATAAAGGAGAAATAAACATAATACCAAAAGTGACATCTAGTTGGTCTCTTTATCCACATTAGACGTTTTATATTCATAGGTCAGGGATTCAAGTTTATCTGTAAGACATAGAACTCCCTCGGTTATTCCTAGTCAGCAGTTGCAGTTTCTCACCCCGTTACTTTCAGATTTTTTCCTGTCATTAGCAGTTCGCGTGAAAGGAATCGCGTATGTTTGAAAGAAAGGAAAATTTTATGTTTCTTGTTGTGGTGAATTAAGCGCAGTGCGGTGAAAGTGAAGTGGGAAAATGCATTACGCTTCCTCTACTTATTCTTAACCCCCACATTAGGTGGAAGTGAATAGTCAGCTTCGCGCCTCGGTTTCCGTATTCCCGGTATGCATTGAAAAGAGGCTGGATGGGCCTCGGAGCCTGTCTGGACGCTTTAGAAAAGAGAGGGATCTCTGGCTCCTACCGGCAGTCGAACCAAATCATAAACTAGTCACTGCACCGACTGAAGTATCCTGCGCACTTGCAAGGATGCAAACTTCTGGCTTTTCGGAAGAACCAATTGCCTTCATTCTGAACAAGTGGATATAGCGCCATTTGATCCCCCCGGTATATAATGCGCTTGTTCTGTGAATAAGTGATTGAGTGAGTGATTGAACGACCTTCATTGCCACGATTATCGGGTTACCATAGCTGCAAAAGAGCTCAAGTTGTGACTGAGTCACATCCGGGTTTGTGTGGTTACAGTAGTTTGGTTTGAGAGTGACGTCACAACGAAAGCGGTGAATATTGGTCACCTTGTCATATAATTCTAACAAGGGCGTTATTCGTTGGCTTGTCTTTCGTTTCCATGGAAACCACAACAGTGCCTCATATGGGTGCGATAGTACTTCAGTGTCACAGTAATGAACGGAAATTAAACATACGTTTTATTTGATGTTGCAATTTCGATATTTGCTGGAAATAGTGTATTTTAACGATTACGTAGTGGCATCTGTTTCTTATTGTACCAACCTGTCTTTGCAGTCTGAAGATGCCGCATTCGGTGTTGACGCTTTTAGTCGTCTGTTGTGTTTATTTGACTGTATTACTTCGTAATTGTTCGATTCGCGTACAATAAATGCAATAAGTAACACACCGCATGCATTTTTATGATGTTTCGTCTTCTTCTTCTTCTTCTTCTTCTTCTTCTTCTTCTTCTTCTTCTTCGTCTTCGTCTTCTTCTTCTTCTTCGTCTTCTTTTTCTTCTTCGTCTTCTTCTTCTTCGTCTTCTTCGTCTTCTTCTTCGTCTTCTTCTTCGTCTTCTTCGTCTTCGTCTTCTTCGTCTTCTTCTTCTTCGTCTTCTTCGCCTTCTTCTTCTTCGTCTTCTTCGTCTTCTTCTTCGTCTTCTTCTTCGTCTTCTTCGTCTTCTTCTTCGTCGTCTTCTTCTTCTTCTTCTTCTTCTTCTTCTTCGTCTGGAAAATGAAGGCGGTATGTTTCGATGCTACATGGAGAACTGATATACACTGACGCAGTGTTATATTCCATAAGAATATAGTCCTCCGCTGTATGTTTAACTCAACAGCTGTGTTGTTTAACGAATACCTTGTAAGAGAACATATAAAAAAAACTGTATATATGCAGATAAAATAGCCTGGTTATGCAATTCTTTCCATAATATATGTTCATCAAGATGCAATTTGTCATATCATTCAGATTTCGGAAGAAGTATTGAAGGAAATTCGTAAATGAAGTACTGCAGTGGAAGAGGATGACTGAGGTTGCAAGATATATAAATGCTTCTAGGATGTTAATATAGTTAGTGGGAGTCACTGTTTAACGATGCACTGAATGAAATAACAACAGTTTTATGTAACAACCTTCTTCACCCTATCTGATACGCTGTAGAACTCGTAAATTTTATTCATAATTTAAAAATAATATAAAATACAGTAAGTAGAACTCCACTTACCCGGATTAATTGGTACGGCGAGCCATCCGTATATGCAGAAAATCAGGAAAATTTGATTTTTCTTTGAAAACTGGCTGCATTGGCAGTTTGAAGTTCGGCTTTTACTATTTACAGTATGTACCTGCGTCTGAACCTTTCGACCACGCCTGATTTGAAGTTCTAGAAACCATAACATTTGTACTGTACTTGATCCGATAACCAGTCATTTCAAGTTTTGTAGAATTATCGACAGATTTACCCGAAAGGCCAAGCAGATCCGGATAATTGGCGATCGGGATAACCAGCATCCAGATAAGTAGAGTTGTACTGTATTGTTGTATTTGGCGCGACAGCCCCCCAGTGGGCTATGGCCTCCTCATTTCCGAGGTTTCTAGATCACACACAATGCCACATCACAGTCGTTAGGACTCCTCTGGACAAGTGATCAGCTCGTCACAGAGACCTCTACCTGACGACACACAATACTCACGACAGACATCCATGCCTCCGGTGGGATTCGAACCCACAATCTCAGCAGGCGAGCGGCCGCAGACCTACACCTTAGACCGCACGGCCACTGGGATCGGCTGTACTTTATTAGCATTTCTAATTAAAGTTTGTAATTCACTATCCTGCCTTTTTACACACACACACACGCACGCACGCACGCACACACACACACACACACACACACGTGGACCTTACTGATGTAGGGTCGTTATTTTATATGTCAAACTATCGGTTGCCACTTCCTGTCAGCTCGTTTGTCATATTAACGTAGCCCACGGTGCTGACCACCCATAGGCACTGCAGAGTGGCGTCGTTATTTTATGTCACAAACTTCACATATAATAACGACGCTGCATGTGATTTACTGTGAAAGAGAACAAAGTATCTGGTACGGCATTGTTTAAGATACAAGCATTAGCGTTGAGTCTATGCAGGTATCTTTTACGGGTATTAATTGTATAATTTTTCCATTGTGTTTTCTTCGAATATGCCGCTAGCTGCTGTAAAATTTTAAATGTTTCAAAGCAACACAAAACTGTGTAGACCTGCGTTAGATTTTCTATAATATGCGTAATTTACTGCATGCAAGGAGTGGACTTTGACTGAACAATTAGGTGCCGGCATTAGTGCAAAGAGAGCAAAAAATATGTAGAACGGAAATAAAAGATCATTGTATGCGGCTGTTGGTTGACCACGTGTGTTCGCATGACGGCAGATGTTGCTCTTACATGTGCACTTGTTTTTATCATGCTCCCCGATACGTAGGTAAAGACGTTCGATACTGCAGAATACTGAAATGCCGTTCTTTGTAATAGCAAAGCAAGACGCAGTAAGGATGTTCTCAGGCTATGTTAGTAATTAATTTATTTTTCGCGGGGTGGACGCAATAAGGGGAAACTATGTTGAGTCTGATGAAGATATTCAAATACTACTAGAAAAAAAATATCTTCAAGTATTTTTTTTTTTTTGGCGAATTTTAAGTTGTTTTCGATCAGCTGTTGGCAGCCATTTTTAAAGCGCCGTGGTATTTAAATGACAACTCTTTCTGTAGCTACCGTCACTTTAAAGTAATTTTTCGCTGCGTACGCGTTTCATTACCTTCCCCATGTTCTAGACACATCATATTCCACAGAAAATCTTTTTGCAGGTCCTATCCCTCCGCAGTCCGCGCTGAGCGGTTGCTTTCGTGTTAAATTTACGCAGTTCTGTGATAGTGGTTATGAAGCAGTGCTGTCTCTCGGCTCGAAGCTAGACCAGACGAATGGATGTGCTGGGAAGTTTATATTGTAACGCACGCACACACACACGCGCGCGCACGCACACACACACACACACACCTCGTCTCGACTCTTCCACCTGATTTTTCTTTTCTTTCCGTGGTTGTTCTGGCTTGATGGCCTTGGTCTGCAATTCATCTGCTGGTGTGGCCAGCGGTGGCGGTGAAAGAAGAAGCACCCGTTGTCATGCGCCTGACAACCGCCACCGCCAAACAAATACATGGTGTCCCATTTGCCTCGCACGAAGGGCGTTTGTTGCCAGGTACGTCTATTGAAGTTTTCCACGCCAGCGAAGTCGATGTTTTGCTTCGTTAGAAAATATCGGACTGATATCCTTCCATGTGACAATTGTGCGTACGTAGTTTGGATGAGTGAATGTGGAGCATGTGTAGACTGGATTCTATTTATTTCACATAACTGTTGCTGTGTACTGCTCTTGAACCCTTCAAGAGTTCACGTCTGGAATCTGAAAGAAATGCTCCTCTCATTGTCTAGATCTTTTCGTGATGGATAAGATACTCTTAAACATTAGAATGTGCACTGAAGATTTGAATTTCATAGATTGTATTACATTCTTGTCCACTCTTATCTGTATGTGGATAAAGTACATGTGCTGTTCATGTGCTTCAGATGTTGAGTTAGATACCCAGTCGCCGTCTTTGCCACACGACGTTCACTTTGGCGTCCTTGGAGAAGTTGCTTTTGGGTCTGACGTTGTGTCTGAGATTTAGAACCCCCCACCCGCGCTTATTGTGACTTACTCCATGGTGCAGAGTCCTTCTTGAGAAACTAACTGGTTTGCAGCTAGTCAAGAAATTCCCCACATTTCACGGAACCCGAAGGTTCATTACCGCACTCACAAGCATCCGCCACCTGTCTTTATCCTGGGCCAGCCCAATCCAGTCCATATACTCACATCCCACCTCCTGGAGATCCGTTCTAATATTATCCGCCCTTCTACGCCTTGGTCTCCCCAGTGGTCTCCTTCCCTCCGGTTTCCCCACCAAGACCGTATACACCCCCCTCTCCTCACCCATACGCGCAACATGCCCAACCCATCTCATCACCCGCACAATATTGGGTGAGGAGTACAAATCATTGTGACTACCCCATATAATTGATAGTCCTGTATAAAATTTAGTTTCTACCCTAAAGTAAACACACCCTGTCTCTGTCACAACGTCACATTGGTTCAGGAAAATCATCGCTTGTGTAAGTATCGTAACATTGAGTTCTAAGTGCACTGTGTAGATTAAATTCGCACTGTCATAAGAAAAACACACACACACACACATATGAGGGCAAAATCTGAGTGCTACATTCAGTAACCACTGTCCTTTAAAGCAGTGTTTCTCAACCGCCGGGTCGCGGCCCCGTACCGGGCCCTAGCATCAGTTATACGGGCCGCGAGAGATTCTCCTGGAATTGATAACTAATTTAAATGTAATTTTATATTTGTCAACATGACACACCGTACACATAAGTATACTAATACTCTTTATGATTATGCCATTATTAATTATTAATACTTATGTTAGTTTACTCTATGAACTTAAAAAAAATAGAAAGGTACTGACGAATAAATCTGTTGGGACCGGGCCCTCGTCTTATGAAAAAAGAATTTACCGGGCCGCGGTCTCACACAGATTGAGAAATACAGCTTTAAAGGAGTGAAGGAGTTCTTCATCCTGAATTATCCCCAGCGATGTGTTCGCAGCAGTATGCATCTGTACTTTTTCGCCCGTCTGAGATTGTAATATTACACATCGCTTCGGATGTAAGGGCTTGATGACGTTTAAGAATTAATTAGTAATGAAGCAACTATAAACGAATAAAGGGAACATAAGTTTGATCAACATGTGTCCCAGCCAATAAACAGACTGGCAGCGAGACTGGCAAAAGGGATTGTATTGACTTTTTTTGCTAAATTATTCATTTGATTTGGAAAAACAATTCGACACAGGGGATGTCCATAAAAATTGAGTGGTTGTGTTTTGTGTAAATCGGCGCAGTGCAAGTCATTCTTCATTATGGGGCGTAAATTAATTTCCATTCGGGCTTTCCACTTTTATTGTCCGATGTGGTGAAAGTTGGTGTAGACCCTCAGAAATCTATGCATGTTGTTGAGCATTTACGAGCTTCGTGAAAATCAGCGCAAGGAAGCAGTGGCGTAGCTAGGTATTTTGTGTACAGGGCGAGTAATCAACAGTGACAGCCCCAAACAGAAATCAACGAACCTAAAGGAAATCACATTTTTTTTGGTTTTGTTCGTATTTGGCTAAATAATTTAAAAGTTTTTCAGTGAATCAAATTAAATTTTTCATTTAAGTTGCGTGTTTTGTCGCTCATTTTGCTGCCTGTCTGCTGTCCGGGGAGACCTGTAACCCCCCACCCCTCGGTCCCCATCTGTGCCCCTGCCAAAGAAGGCCGTACTTTTCTCAATTGAACAAATGGAAATTAATTTATGCGTGTACCGTGAAAACTGTATGACTTTTGCAGTCAAGAACGCCGTGGTAAAATCTGTAAGCCTACCACATCTTGGTGTACACCGGTGACACTCTTGTGCGTGTTGCGATGGTACAGTACCATCGGGATAGCTTCGCTCTCAACTGACATAGCAGCCGCCTGAGTTGGCCACCCCTGTCCTTTTTTGTGTTAAATTATACCTCATTGTTTCTCGTTTTTACCGAGAGGTGGTGTCGGATAGTGTATACTCTCCCACGCCTCCTCAACAAGCAATGTCTTTTCGCTTCCTGATGCTACTATGTGTTGTGAGGGACACGTTACCAAAGGCTGCATGAATGTCTTAGTGTCCACAGGAGCGCAATTAGCTGTAGTGTCTTGGACCTTTTCGCTGTCATGTAGAATTCGAATTAACATTCAGAACGATAGCACAGGTCGCTGAACCACTTTTGCGTAGACAGACGAAAGGGTATCAACATTAGGCTATGTACGCTGTTCAATTTACAGTTTGTTCTTTATACAATTATCTTACCGGTCCATCCCCAGTTTATCACCATAACAATGCCCGAGAAGAAATAAATTAACCCTATGTTTATTGCGCGTCATTTATTGTATAGTCTATATTGAGTCTGGTAGATGGTCTGTGAGCATTTGACGAAGTATAATGAGGTACTGTTGCTGTTGTAAAGGTTACAGAGACGTACGGGCGAGGTGATTTTCTTGTTTTTGTGGGAGAGAGATGTGTGGCTGGTTAGGAACGCTTCTGGACTTCTAATAAGCTGCGTCTTGAAATGTAGCGCCGGTTCACAGGGGTGTAGAATACCTCCAGAACTGCCTGCCCTGTTAGTTGTCACACTGGGTATATATAGTGTTACAGGGATGACCTTGTTTCTTGTGATCCAGCTGCAACTGTTGCAGTACAGAGAAACAGGGCTTAAATACTTGCAGATTTGCAGTTGTGCAATCTTTTACTGAGAGCCATTCCAATACAGTAAGATTAATGGAAGACCGTGAAGGTGAACCTTTTAACACCACTGCATTAAAGGATCAGTTATCTGTCATGTCGTATATGTGGTTTCACCAGCATGTCGTCCATGATGGAAACGTGTATCTCAACAAAGAAAAGGGGATATATTTAATAGTACATTAAAAATCTGTTATGCTTTAAAACAAGAAATTTTCAAGTGGTATACTCTGTAATGTAGTCGGTAAAGCGACACGCTACAGGCTGGACGTTCCGCGGATCGAATTCCGGTGGGGGCGAAATTTTCCGCACCCGTCCAGACTGGCTCTGAGGCCCACCCAGCCTCCTATAGAATGGGTACTAGATCTTTCCCGGGGGTAAAGCGGCCGGGGCGTGGCGTTGACCACTCACCCCCCATCTAGCTCCGAGGTTAAAGAAAGAGTAGAGCTATACCTCTACTCCCCCTCAGGGCCTTCGTGGTCTGTTCTGGGGTGAAATTTACTTTATACTCTGTGACGTGGGCCACAGACTTAAAGACGTTGTCTGCTACCAAATTGTCGTACAGTGGCATGTTTAAGTCTCTCTTTCGATATTCACTAATTTGACCGTCGTATTTTGTTTAAAAAACCATGCCGAAGCACGTTACAAGTAGAAGTTACAAATGGTAATCAGACTTGCATTTCATATTATGAGATATATGAAATTATTCATATCATTTCGTGGCCCGTTATTTGAGTAATTCAATTCTTGTACGACGGTCGTGTAAAAGTAGGGTTAGGAGTGTCCGATGTAAAACGAAATGGGATTTATCCAACATATTTTGGTATAGACTTTGCTATTTTCTGTGTTGTGTCATTCATTACACGGATGCACTAACGTTGTGAACGAGCGTGTCTTCAAAGTCGAAGTGATTGAGTGAGGTTCGCCGCGTGACTCACGTATATTGGCCCTGAAGATGGAGGCATCATGTTTCTCCGAAACACTAATAATCCTCGTGGAAGACTGCATGATAACACAACCCAGAAGACCACAGTCTGAACAGTAACCGTGGTGAACAAGTGAAAACTGGTAGTCTGTCTTCTATAACAAGCTTCACAGCTCACGGGCAACTGAATTTTTTATGGTGGCGCCGAATATGTGTGGGTCTGAGTATGGAACTTGCTGCATTGCGCCTGTTCGGCACCTGCAGTTATAAGATGGCTGCCATATTTTTGGAAAATATATGCATCCCTGTTTTACTATATACCACCCACTTTCGATACCGAGTTTAGTCTAAATCCGTTCAACGGATGCCGAAGCAAAACGTGTAGACGTACACAACCTTCTTGCCATATTTTAATTTTTTTTGTGGACATATTTCATGAACATAATACAAATTTTCAGCTTAGCGTCGAATAGTAAGTGCAGCTGCCGGAACTCTGTTTCAAGTAGAAAAGGCTGTGGCTTACATTCTCCTCTCTTTTCTCTCCTGATCGCCGTGAGACAGGGCTGACTGGACACCAGGAACGTCGTAGAGATGTATTCTAATAAGACACGTGCTGGCAACTGATTGAGTAAAGGAATATCAGGTCTTTGTAGACTACACTGTACATATTACATAGATAAATATTTCTTTGAGGAAAGCTGTGGCTGTAAGGGCTTGGAAGGACGGGCTTCACAATACTGGTACAACATAGGTGGGTCGCAGGTTAACTGCTTTGCTTTCTTTCGTTTGACCACGTCGTGTTTGCATCGTGACACTGGAACTCCTTTGGTAGCAGAGTTGGTATGTCAGGTAGTGGTTCTTGACTGCTGTTGTCGTGCCGTAAATCCAGGGTGTGCCACGAGCTTATAGTGCGGAACGTACAGCGGAAATTTTCCGTTAAATGCTTAAGTTTCGAGCCATGTCTTTGCCATTATTACGTAAGAGTTACAATTAGCCAGTTCTCAAAAAACATGTCGATAATTGTAAATCGCTAGGACTGAATATGTAAATACTACTACTGCTACTACTACTACCACCACCACCACTATTACTACTACTACTACTACTACTACTACCACCACCACCACCACCACCACCACCACCACCACCACCACTACTACTACTACTACTACTACTACTACTACTACTACTACTGCTACTACTATTACTACCACTATTACTACCACCACCACCACCACTACTACTACTACTACTACTACTACTACCACCACCAATAATAATAATAGTAATAATAGAATGTATTGTTATGTTTAAAAAATGAGGATGATGTTGAAGCCCTTATTGGTGTGGGTCCTGCTACGACTACCCCAGCTTGTACTGTACTGTACGTACTAACATTGTTTACCGGTAGATGATAGCCACCTCCGTATAGAAGAGTCCTTCGTGAATAACTCACCCGGTCAAGCAATTCTCTGCATTTTTTTTTTTGGAAATCTGAAGTTTATTGCTGTGTTTATATTAGCTCACCACGGGATCGCATCCTGAGCCAGAAAAATCAGTCGCAGCATTCTTACGCTTTAATTATGGCTTTAGAGTTTGTATTTTAATGTTACACTTCCTTCTGTGAAAAGGGCTTCCGCGTGGTCTCGACGAAGATTTGTAGTAGTAGTAGCAGTAGCAGTAGCATTAACAGCAGTAGCATCAGCAGTAGTATTAGTAGTAGCAGTAGCAGCAGTAGTAGTAGTAGTAGCAGCAGCCGTAGTGGTAGTAGTATTAGTAGCAGTAGTGGTGGTGGTGGTAGTAGTAGTAGCAGCAGCAGTAGTATTAGTAGTAGCAGCAGCAGTAGTGGTAGTAGTAGTAGCAGCAGTAGTGGTAGTAGTAGCAGCACAGTAGCAGCAGCAGTAGTGGTGGTAGTAATAGTAGCAGTGGTGGTGGTGGTGGTAGTAGTAGTAGTAGTAGTAGTAGTAGTAGTAGCAGCAGCAGCAGCAGCAGCAGCGGCGGCGGCGGCAAGAACATTTTGTGGCCATTCATTAGAGAAGAGTCACAGGAGAGGGGGGTTTAACGTAGGGGGTAGTCTAAATATTTGTATGATGTTCCACTTTCAGAAGTTCAGAATAAGTGCGCCGTCTGTGCTACATCTGACACCGACTGGTACAGTGCGTGCATGAAACGTCGTGATAGTTAATGGAGCACTAAATCATTGGATCGTCTTAGGCGGAATATTTAAAGAATTAGCCCACACGTATCATTTCCCACTAAGAAAATAAATGAAACCATTTGGAATTCTGTGTGCAGATTCAGCGTGATCCTAATATTTAGATCTGTGTTGAATTATAGTTAATACACACTCATCCCTCGCTTTTAGCGGGCTCGTACTTCGCGGTTTCGCAAATTGGCGGGATCGTCTCGAATAGTAAATACATCACTCGGACGCTTCAATGGGTAGGAGCACCAGAGTTGTTCTGTAACTTGCACTGGTCTTCGAGCCGTTTGCCTGATGCTCAAAGAAATGAAGGAAAAAACTAGAAAACAAAAGCCTCACAATGTTTCAGCGAAAAAAGAAAAACACTAAAAAATACTTTTTGGGGTGGGGGGGGGGGGGGGGGG
>Ga0123357_10013127_pt1 | contig 10723 bp, 7 predicted proteins | sample TergutEmb28metaG_FD_89873 | JGI IMG/M metagenome (GOLD analysis project Ga0123357, IMG submission 89873) | Embiratermes neotenicus P4 segment gut microbial communities from Petit-Saut dam, French Guiana - Emb289 P4 | ecosystem: Host-associated > Arthropoda: Insects > Digestive system > Gut ...
GCATTATAGTATAACTGATCCAGTCTAATTACAACCTGAAGATGGCCCACATGTAGGGCCGAAACATGTCGTTGTAGAACCCTCATTGTAATAATAGAGGTAATATAGTTGTGTTTGACTGTATGTATTACTATACTAAGCTCCTTACTATTGTATAAAAAACAACGGGGATGACGCACATCAGAACCATGAAACATTACATAATTAACATACTTCTAACAAAATAAAACTGAGAAATGGCACATTGCATTTCCTTACAATTACAAATATTAACAAGGACTGACTCCAGCGCATATCAAAGGTTACATTGGTGTTCATCATATTGAATATATGAAGACTTTGTGTACTGATGTCATAAAACTGTAACAACAGCTGCAATTGTTCAGCTGGCAAGATGGCAGACTGCACACCTTGGATCACAGTTTTATTCAATGCAGTAACACAGTCACAAATAATACAGAACAGAACATACAACCATTGGATCTGATGTGCTTGAGACAGTTTCTACCCAACAGTACTTTACCTGTGTTCTGTTACTCACCTGTTCCCAGTATCTGCCCAGTCGTTTTAAACACGGTTGGGCTAAATTCTCCCCATCCGTGGGTTGTCTTAGCTCGAACCTGGAAGCCATATTCAGTTCTCTGCCGTAACCCTGTGAACGTTGTTTGCTGCTCCTTTGTAAGCGTGCTGGATGCATTACTATCGTCATGGCGAACAAAACAGCGAACCTACATAATAAAGGACACATTTAACATTTCATGCAAGCAAACCTGTAAGAATGAACATACCTGACACACAAATGATTTAAGTTAGACGCACCTCATACATCTCAACAGTATCACCGTCCACATCAGTGGCATCATTGGCATGTGGTGGATCCCATGCTAAAGACATTTCAGTGGACTTGACAGATGTCACTCGAACATTTATGACACTGGATGGGACAGAAGCCTCTGTGGTTACCGTAATATCAACATAATTGCTTTCAACTGCCAATTCTGTTATACCATTTTCTGCAAAAACTTGAAACCGGTATGTTGTAACAGGATTCAGCCCGGTTATGGTCACCTTTGTGTCATTGAAAACACCCTGGGGGAAAAAAAAACAAAACAACTTACATTAAACAGTGTTCAGGTTACTTTCATTAATTTCATGTTCATACCATGAATATTGAAAAATAAATTTTTATTATATACAAAAAAAAAAATAGTGTTTGGGTTATTATTCCACATTTTTAACTTACTGTACGAATTGGTGTTAGTTTTCATCACACTATCACACAATATGTCAACCAGCCATTCATATTTACATGCAAAAACATGACAGCATTACTGATTGACTGACTGACTAACTTGTGACTGGTAACAGATAATTTCAATGATCTGTTCAAAACAGAAACCAAATTAAGTTTTTCTAATAATCCTACGAAGACAAAATTTAAACTGTTTTATTTAAAGACCCAGTTCATACTGTGCAGCAAATACTTTTCATCTCTTTTATGGATACAGTGTAGGCAGAGTGTACAACTGTTGAATGTTAAACCTGGTAGTACATAAAGTAACCAGGAAGCTTTAAAAGGTTAAAAGCTTCTTGTTACTACCTTATTCTAGGTTACAGCTTACAAATATATGACATGTAACAGTTCCTTTCCACATAATGATAATTTGTGTACATATCATTCAGATAGGTCACTGCAGTAGGTAATTGACCACATAAACTGATTAACCACCCAATGAACCATTCACTCACTCACTTATGCTATGGTAGATTCAGCTGGTAATTAACAAGCCATTTAACAAATCCCCTGTTGGCAGGAAAGCCAAATGAACACTTTACTTTTTCCTTTTTTTGTAGTTGTGTGCCTGAATTAAGTGAACATTTCACAGCTAAATCCAATGTACATCCTTGACAAGTGTGGTAATTACTTATCTTGGCATCATATTTCCTACTTGTACAGAATGCAAAGATTTATCATAATGACTGCAGAAGTCCATCTGTTGGCCGTATTCTTAAGCAGCTTTATCCAAAAATAATACTTTATTTAGGAATAAAGTCCTGCCATATAGTTCAGTATGCCTCCTTCTCTCGAGTGATGTTTCTTCCTTTGAGGTTCTTGGCATTTTAATGGTACTCCCATAAATGTTACATGTCCCATACATCTCACTCTCCTTTGTCCAGTTACCTCAATAATACTTGGTGCATAGCACAAATTACAAAAGCCACTGTTATGGAAATGTATCTCTGATTCTGACACTTGCCAATTCATATTGCAAGGCACCAACTTATCCCCATTAGTGGTGTGACAACATACTACCAAAGGTATCAGTCACCCAGTCACAAGCAACATCTAAGTTGCTGCAGGAAGTAAATGTGCCATGACACAATGTACACTCACTGTGCTAGGATTGAATGAGACCCCGGGTCCGCAGGAATCACATTCTACCCTGTATACCGTGTCCACTCTACCTCCTTGGAAGTAAGGAGGCGTCCAGGACAGAATTACCGTTGACTGGTCCACAAATCCTACAGTCAGATTTTGCGGAGCTGACGGTGGTTCTGCACATAAAAACAATTAACATTATTAATTACTGTAGGATACAATTTGTCCATAAATTATGGATTAATGTACATAACAAAAAGTCGGGATATGAGAACCAATTTACAGTTTGCCTAAGAGTATGCCACAGGTACCTGAAATCAGGACAGTTCCAGTTTAGCTGCTCTCTGTTCAGAACTCTAGCCACAGAATAACACTGATATCTGACAAGGATAGTGCCCTACTGCAGTAATGAAGGGACAGTTACTGGTTCTTGTTTCCTTTTCAACAGCATTGACATTCTGTCTCTCCTTGCTTTACATCTTCTGGTATAAGTCACTGATTCTCAGATGCCAATTCATCCTTTTGTTTCATCCCTCAGTTTTGAAAATTGATATGCCTAAGGCCTACTGGCTCCTGTCTCAAAAAAGAATGTTCCTTTGCATTCATTAAGAATATCCAACTACAGTAACTTCATTACACTTCACACACAATTTCTCTGCAGATTTAGGAAACTAAATGTGAGATTTTATAGACAAGAAACATGTACTTATAACAGATGCCAGTATAATAAATTTTTTATGTACCAACTATGTGAAAACTTAAAATTAGGTATGATGAATTTTAAGTTTATTATTACATTTTGACTATGACAGTACCAGTTCAGGGGATAAGCTGCTGGCTCCTAACCATGGATATGTGAGTTAAAAATCTGGGCAGATCATGGAACTTGCAGTAAAAATGGCACTGGAACATGTTATTTCTCAGTCTTCGCCACTGTCCTGTTCTAATTTGTTAATGACTGAATTATACAACAGGCTACACCAGTGGCACATTAACACAACCTCAGTTCTGACCTCACACTTGAATGAACTCAAAGCATGTAAGTTAAACTTGGTTGCATCTAACTATACAGTTCCTTAGATGTTCCAGGAAGCACAACTTCTTTATCCATGAAAAACCTGCTTAATGAGGTGCTTGCAACAAGACTTGAAATTTCAGAATTCCTTTTCCAAAATCCACTGTGCAATATTTTTTTAATGAACTGTCTTGTCTGAAGGAGCAAGAGTGGTGTGGTGGCAGCTATTGTCAGTAAGGAGCAGGTACCGAGAGGTAAGGAACAGATGCACCCATCCAACTGGCTAATGAGAGGGTGGGGGTTCTCTTGACCTGTTACTCCTTCCCATTTTCCAAAATCCACCTAACCCCCTTTACTCACTGAACAGTCTAAAGCTAAGAGACCAGCAGTATCATGGCCTGCTAATGGTGTTACTTCACTAGATGATTTCCAATTCAGCTGAAAATGAGAATCTTAACATTGCACATCATGTTTCTTAGAGACCCTTACAACTTCCTCCATGCAGAGTCATGGTTGATGAGCCCGTTTTTATTTGATGTTTTCATGGTAATGCTTGCATTAATTAAATATGAGGAACATTAGTGTACTCAGCCGTAATGTCACCTGTCAGAACTGGAACTATTCTCTGTATGTGAATGAGAACTGTAAAAAAAAATATGTTAACTTATGATGTGTTCTATCTAATGAATGTTTGAAAATATTATAATACTGGTTAGGTCACATCTGTATCTAGGTATTATTTTTCAAAGACATCAATGTATTTGAACGCAATGTGGCACTGTGGATCCCCAAATAGCACCTAGTTTTTAAAAAAATGGATATCAAACTTCCTAAGTTTTCTATTAAAGTAATGACAATTCACACAAAAGCTGTGCATGATATACAACAAGCTGTTAAAAACAAATTCCCCGAGATATTACCGACACGAGCATTTCATATTTCATACCAATTATTTGTAAAGTGAGCTTTTGTTAGTAAAGTGAAATGTGATTTGAACTTGATGAGATATAAGGGGAAAACAAAGGGCAAAATACAATTCATTTCACAACCTCTGGTTATGGTGCAAATTCCAATGGCATCAAACACTACTGCCTAATACAGCTCCTTTATGAGTTAATTTTTATGAACTCAATCCAAAGACTGCATAGATTACCATTCATAAATTTAGCTAACATCAAAATGTCCCAAACTCTGCAATGTTTAAATATTACTACAAATATTTATATTATGTCATGCCCTAAAAATAACAATCAAGAACATGCTACAGACACACACAAACTCACTTTGTGCTTAGGCACAAATATTACTCTAAACTTAACTGTATTTATGTAAACATAAATACCACTCTACCACAATGAACAACCAATTAAAACTTACGAGTGCAAGGCATGTTCTTGGGATCTTTGGTTGCCCTGTAATACCCCGAGTTACAACGGCACTCAGAAAAGCCGTAGTCTGGTGCCTTGCTATGGTCTGGGCAGGACTGGCAATGTTCATCTCCCGTAGCATGCTTGTATTTACCTGGAGGGCAAACTTAAGAAAAGAAAAGCAAATCACATATGTTAACCTTCATGCCAGTTTCATTACATCAAGACTGGATGGTGTATGACTTTGCACATTGCAGACAATATTCAGACAGGTCATGGGACAGGGGAAATGATCAGATAATTTTAGTGTGTTACATTCTTAAGGCACAAGAATTAGAGAAAGTAGGTGACAAAATCTGATGCTGTAATATTTTCTAACTAGGACTGAACATATCTGTGTTTGGACAGAACATGTGATTTGTTTGTCTGTAAATTAACTAATTATAGGCTAGATGACTGTTATCTGATTCTGGGATGGCTTAGAATGTTCTGGAGTCCATTCACCAATTCTTCTTTGTGTGTTGCATAGGCCAGAAATATACACTGATAAGGAAAGGTGTCAAATTTTCTTTCTTTAAGTGAATTCTTACTACAATTACAAAGTACACCTACCACCTAAAATTTAGGAATAGTATTCCTCAAAAGTCAGTGAAAATCCTACAATTATGATTAAAATTTCTCATTTATGAAAATGTATCAAATTAAACTTATTGTAAGATTTCTCCTGGGTTATAACCCAGCGTCTGAATTCAGATGGCGGGGTATGACCCAGAAGAAAGCACACAACGTTCAGAACACGGTGAAAGTTTCAAATCAAGAAATGAAATTTATCTCCAATTTGCTAAAGCCTCCTATAGTCATGCCTTTAATTTTTGGCCAAACAAGCCAATTGGCATGGAAATTATGTCCACACAAAAGACAGACTGTTAGTGAGATGTTGTTACATAGATTATAAAAACTTTACCATTGCAAGTCTGCTTGTCCTGATCAGCCTCATAACCAGCCTTGCACTTGCAACCGCCAGTGGGCAAGTACCACTTCCCATCACCCTTGCAAAGGTAAGTGGGAGTATCCACCACCTCAGCATTTTCCACACACTCGCCGGTCGCTTGCTCAATGAAAGTCACCTCACGCCCTGTTGGTGTTGTTTGAAAGTGGGCAAAATTCACAGTAACCGCAGGGCATGTGATGTAGTACACCTGATAACAGAATGTTCAGTGCTGACATATTTACATGAAATATTTATTTGTTCACTGCTCCATATGACAGTGAAAAAGGGTTAATTCAACTGACGGGGAGCGGGGGGAAAAAAAAAACACACACACACACACACACATGAAAAATGTGAAAACAAACTGCATTCATTAGAGTCATTCCTGAGATGCTAACAATGTCTTTTGACTTTCATAGAATCTAAAAATTCATGTTAACAACTATATATAAGTATGCCATTAGATTAAAAAACATGTTCTCAAGCAGACAGTTGCATAAAGGTGTGGAAGTTCTCTGGCATTTCAGGGACAAAGTCAGTCCCTGAAACGCTGGAGAACTTCCACAGCTTGTTTGTCTGCCCGAGAACATTTTATTGAATTCTGTCACCATGGAAGCTTCAAGATTTATATGCCATTAGACACTAACCACTTCACATTTCCAGTTTAATATTATCCTCTCATTTATACTTCATCTCTGCAGTATTCTCATTTATGTTTCCAAACTAAAGTCAGTATGAATTTCTTAAATGTCCCATGCATGCCCTGGGAAGCATACTGACAACAGCCTATGAAGGAAAAACAATGGAAAATATGATGCAAATTTTTTGACGCAAGTATTCTATTTAATAAGCTGGGAGGAGGGACAAGTACTGAAAAGTAACTGTGTGACATACTACGTATGTTACTCCCCACAGTTTGATTAGCAGGAGCCTACATTGCAACAAGTAACAAGTGAAGAAAGGATAAATACACACAAAATGTTCGAACGATTTGCAAGGTGGCAAAACCTATAGAAGGATAGAGTACAGTGATGTATTGGTTTACTGATACTGAATCTAATACAACTTGGATCATCATCTGCAAGATTATTCACGTAAATGCAACAGTTTGTTCTGTACAACTGCTGACCACATGACCAGAATCCCCCGTTAATCATTCAGAAACATGTTTTAAACAGTACTGATTTTGATGCTAGAAGCTTCTGACAGTGGATTTTATACTGCCACAGGAAAATTTCCTGTGGACACAGTCTCTTGTGAGGGTGATGTTGTAGAAAGCTGTCTGTAGATTCTCTGAGCCAGGAGATGGACAGAGCCAAAAGGAAATTCTTCTACAATACCATTAAAGCACAGTGTAGGCTCAAGTGCCAACCCCAGTGGCCGCGTGGTGTAAGTCATATGTCTGTGGCCATTTGCTTGCTGGGATTGTGGGTTCGAAACCCCCCCGAGGCATGGATGTCTCTCACTTGTGAGTGTCGTGGTTTGTCATATAGAGAGGTCTCTGCATCGGGAAGATCACTCGTCTCGAAGAGTCCTACCGGATGTGGTGTGTCTGAGTGTGACCGTGAAGCCTTGATAACAAGGAGGTCCCTGCCCACAAGTGGGTGTCACACAATGGGGGGGGATAAAGATTCAACAGACTGTATCAATCAGTAACACTTGTTTTTGTGAAATGTGTATTTATGAATTGTAATGCTGTTTTAGATAAAATTTTTGAAACTGTAAGGTTTTATGCACTATATCTACAAGTTCAAGTGATCCTTCAAAAATTAATCAGAAACATCACACCTGTAATGAAAAACAATCTTACGTTTTGGTACATGCATAAATGATTGCCTACTTCCAAGACAGCTTGTGGGTAGAAAAATGTTTAAAAAAAAAAAGGATGTACCTTGATGGCTAGAAGGGATATGCAGGCCCCTTGGTCACGGAACGCAAAGTACACCCCTTTCTTTGTGACAGGAATGGACTTGACCTCGGTGTTTATGATCACTTCGGTGTTTGTGTTGAATCTGCCCTCCCCCGCTGCTATTCGACCTATAAAACAAACACTTCATCAGTTGGCAGCACTGCGCTCAGGAAAATACTAATTGGATTCCCCCCACTTGTCATTCGTGTCACTGTCCATTCATAACCATGGATACCACTGATGCTAACAATCTCAGCAGTTGCGGCCAGTGGCGTATCTGGGTTTCTTGGCGGCCGGAGGGCGGGTGATCACAACGGCCGCCCCGAACTGAAACTACGAACTTAAAAAAATCACAATTATTTATTAAGTTGCCTTGTACTTGGCCCAATAATTTAAAAAATCTGTTTAAAGAAGACAAAATCACACGTTTTATTGAAAAAAAAAATATTTAATTTGCCGCGCCTTGCACTCTGGCCTTCCTGGGTGGCCTCACCATTCCCCCCCCCGGCCAAGCTACGCCACAGAATGCTGTCATACCATTATGCCCCTGGAGTGGAGAGACATTACAGCACTGGTACCGAAACCAACATAACGTTTGCACTTCTACTGTTCACAAAACATCACTACACGTTTCGACCTTATACCAAAGCCATCATCAGGCTGAACATAATGCCCAGAAGTTGGACAACATACTTGAAGCTCCGCGATGTTGGCTGAACCAGCGGTAAAATATAACAATGACAAATGGTCGTGTCAAATCATACATACACGTTGCGAGCCGACAGGAAGCGACTAGCGAAACGTTTCCTTTTAAAATGCCCATGCAGCACGGGTAACAAAAGGTGGCCAAAGGCAGTAATCACTTATAAAACTAGAGAATATCAAATACGAATGACAGGGAAATTTTGGTTGTGGTGCAGGCACTACGGTGGCCAGACACCAGGAACATCCGTCGAAAATAACGCATGTTTATTAAAATCCCAATATCAGCTACACGTTTCGGTTCACATTAAGCCTTTGACTCTGCAGCTCGGTTTTTATGCGCGTTTGCTTAACTATAAAAAATGCGCCTATTAACTGAAGAATAAAAACCAACTAGATGCCACTTATTGTTTTATTGTACTTCTTATAGGCTCAACATGTTTCCGGCACTACTATGCCTATCATCAGGAGCTCACGGCTATGATGTTGATTACTCCAGCCTAACCGCACCTAACCTCCAACCTACAGCAAACCAAGAACGAAACGACCAATGTGGTAATCAACATCATAGCCGTGAGCTCCTGATGATGGGCACAGTAGTGACCGAAACATGTTGAGCCTATAAGAAGTACAATAAAACAATAAGTGGCATCTAGTTGGTTTTTTATTCTTCAGTTATCAGAATGATGCACGGTCCAACAAACATCAAAATGCGCCTATTTATTTCGTTATGTCCGTCCGTCCGTCTCTCCTCATGCATCGGCACGGCTTCCACTGGACTGATTTGCGGGAAATTCGATACTGGAGAATTTTAAGCAAATCTGTCGAGAAAATTCAAATCTGATTAAAACCAAGCACTTTACATTAACATCTAAGTACGTTTTACCATTGTCGACGAGATAAATTAGCCATAAAAGCATTTATTTGGGGGACAACACTCAATTTTTTTTATTGCTGACAGTGGCGCGCAGTTCAACATTATACACAGAAGGCACTGCTCCATTTCCAATGTAATCGTTACGCGAACGCGCTACATGTTACGTTACCTTAACTGAATTGCGCTCTCTGAGATACTACTTAGCGCTGTGGATTTCTTGGCCCTTGAACGTGGTACCGACAGGTTGTCCCGCAACGTCGGTAAGGGATTACCTCTCTGCGCTTCGTAATATCCCAGAAGAGCGCAGATCTCGTCTACATCGCGGCCCAAATCTGAAATCGCTCTTGCTAGTTGTTAATGTCTTGTATTACGGCCAATTATTTGTCTCGTAAATGAGCCACGTACGGCCGTTACGCTGTTCACTCTACAAAGAGAAGTATACAGGCTCACTTAACAAAATGTAACGTTAGGTATATTGACATAATGTTCTCGTCGATGAGTCACGTAGGCCGTTATGCTCTTCAATCTACAGACAGAAATAGACAGGCGCACTTAACGTAACGTAACGTAACGAAAATTATTCTTACCTATCAACTTGTAGCTCTCAGGTTCCCAAGGCGGTGGTTCTCTGGTTGCTGCATCGAACTCGTAATAGAGCAAGCTGAATGTTTCTTTGCACGACAGTGCGTTGCCCGGGAACAACGAACAGTCCCGGATTGTGAACTTGATCTCAATATAGATACGGTTCGCAGTCCCTCGCTCCACAAATGGCGTCCACAGCCAGTTGTTCACATTGTTGTACGCCACGTCACAAACAACGTATGACCTCCAGTTGATGCCCTTCTCGAAGTTGGTGAAGCTCTCCTCAACCCACTGCAATCACACAAGCAAAAAAGACGTGCGTATCAGCAGGTATTCTGTACCTCTCGTATCGGTTCAATGCGGAGTTAAATTCGACGGCGCTTTGCGCTGTACCAGGTCAGGCGTCGAGCTGAAAACGACATGTTAATTGCAGAGCATGTTTAAGTTGCTTTTCCCCAAGCTATTGTTACATTTTGGCCGATTTTGAACTTTTGGATCAGAGATTTTATGAAAGATTACTTTGTACCAGTCTGTTGGAACTCACAACAATAATTAGGGCCGCAGGTGATAATAATAATAATAATAATGTTATTAAAGTACTTGTCAGTGCAATGTACAACCCTATGAGCGTAAAAACATTTTAAGACATGTTAACGCTGTACTCCACTTTTATCAAACAGCAGGCTGCTATCAGCGAGGTACACATTCATGGATCACAAACACATTTATTATTTAGCATCTCCAAGTTTGAAGGTGTCTGAGAACATGGTGTTAAAGAGAATATTTGGACCTAGGAGGGACGAGGTAACGGGGGAATAGAGGAGAGTGCATAACGAGGAGCTAAATGATTTGTACTCCTCACCCAATATTGTGCGGGTGATAAAATCGAGAAGAATGAGA
>Ga0123357_10013128_pt1 | contig 10722 bp, 9 predicted proteins | sample TergutEmb28metaG_FD_89873 | JGI IMG/M metagenome (GOLD analysis project Ga0123357, IMG submission 89873) | Embiratermes neotenicus P4 segment gut microbial communities from Petit-Saut dam, French Guiana - Emb289 P4 | ecosystem: Host-associated > Arthropoda: Insects > Digestive system > Gut ...
CAAACAGATACAGTATAAAATTAACAATAGACCGAGAGCAAAATTAAATTTTTATTCACCAAAAGAAATTTTTTTCCTACTTTTGCAAAATGAATAGTTGCATTTAGTGGTTGAAACTACCAATCTACTTTTTGCATCTGAGGTTTTTCTCGCAAAAAAATACTTTTTTTTGAAAACTGTTATATATTATTTATTTTACATGCCTTAACATAAATTATTATGCTGTTTTTTTGAATATGACTTGTATTTGAGAGAATTATAACTTTGATGAACTTTTTGAGGTGTTCTTAATTCCAAGCTCCAATGTACACGCTGGTTGTTGTAAATATCTACAGCCTGTTTTACTGATTTTTTGAGCATTTGTAAATCTGGTAAAGGCATTTGTATTTTCCTACAAAAATAAAAATTACTAACTTTGCACGCAATATTTTCAGGTTCGGCAAAATGTTTACACTTCTTTAACACACAAAGGATAACAGATTTTATTGAAGTCATTTTTTTTTAATAATAAAATTTTCACAATGAATAAATTTCACATATATAATACTTTAACGCGCAAAAAAGAAGAGTTTATTCCGATTTCTCCTCCGCTGGTGGGGCTTTATGTTTGTGGTCCGACCGTTTATGGCGACCCACATTTAGGGCATGCACGCTCGGCAATAACATTCGATATTCTGTTCCGATATTTGCAACATTTGAATTACAAAGTACGCTATGTACGCAATATCACCGATGTTGGACATTTGGTTGATGATGCAGACGAAGGTGAGGACAAAATTGAACAAAAAGCGCGTTTGGAACAACTTGAACCGATGGAAGTTGCCCAATATTATACAAATCGTTATCATAAGGCAATGGAAATTTTAAACGTTTTGCAGCCGTCAATAGAACCGCACGCATCAGGACATATTATTGAGCAGATCGAATTTATCAAAAAGATTTTTGATGCCGGTTTTGCATACCAAAGTAATGGTTCTGTATATTTTGATGTGAAAAAATATAATGAAAAAACAGGCGCTTATGGTGAACTTTCGGGACGTAAGATTGACGAACTTTTGGAAAATACGCGCACACTTGACGGACAGGACGAAAAACTGCACTCATTTGATTTTGCACTATGGAAAAAAGCCACCCCTGAACATTTAATGCGTTGGAACTCACCTTGGAGCGAAGGTTTCCCGGGCTGGCATTTGGAATGTTCGGCAATGGGAACAAAATATTTGGGAGAGCAGTTTGACATTCACGGCGGAGGTATGGATTTGATTTTTCCTCATCATGAGTGCGAGATTGCACAATCGAAGGCTGCTCTCAAACACCAGACAGTGCGCTATTGGATGCATAACAATATGATTACAATCAATGGACAGAAGATGGGAAAATCGCTTGGAAATTCCATTTTGCTTGAGGAATTTTTCACAGGCAATCATCCTCTGCTTGCTCAACAGTACAACCCGATGACAATTCGTTTTTTCATCCTTCAGGCACATTATCGCTCAACTCTTGACTTTTCAAATGATGCATTACAGGCATCGGGAAAGGGCTTGGTGCGGCTTATGGAAGCATACGAGCGACTGCAAAAAATAACGCCTGCCAATGCCACAACCGTTTTGGTAAGTGGGTTGAGAGAAAAATGCGAAGATGCAATGGCTGACGATATGAACACTCCCATTGTTATTGCCCATCTTTTTGATGCAATGCGTGAAATTAACAAAATTTTTGACGGCAATGCAACAATTTCTGCCGCAGATTTGGAAGAATTAAAGTCGGTTTTTGATATTTTTATAAATAAAATTTTAGGAATAAAAATAGAAAATGACAGCGGTAAATCGTATGAAGCATATCGAAAAGCCGTAGATTTGTTGCTTGAAATTCGTTTGCAGGCAAAAACGAACAAAGACTGGGCAACATCCGATAAAATTCGCAATGCGCTGACCGATTATGGATTTACAATAAAAGATACCAAAGATGGATATGAGTGGAGTGTGTGATTAGAAATAAATATTTTTTCTAAAAAACAGATAACAACAACCACAATCAGATGCAAATTTCCAACATTAAATTTCCTGAAAAACCGCTTTTCCTTGCTCCTATGGAAGATGTAACCGATCCTGCATTTCGGTTACTTTGCAAGCGCTTTGGTGCGGATATGGTAACTACTGAATTTGTTTCGGCAGATGCGCTCGTGCGAAATGTTAATCGTACGGTGCAGAAACTCACAATTGCTGCCGAAGAACGTCCTGTGGCGATTCAGATTTACGGAAAAGATGCAGCAACTATGGCAGAGGCAGCCAAAATTGTAGAGCATGCAAAACCCGATGTCATTGATTTGAATTTCGGTTGTCCTGTAAAAAAAGTTGCCTCAAAAGGCGCCGGCGCTGGTTTGCTGCGAGACATTCCTAAAATGATAGAAATTACAAAAGCCGTTGTTAACGCTGTTAAAATTCCCGTAACTGCAAAAACACGCTTGGGCTGGGACAGCGATAATCTGATTATTGTCGATTTGGCAGAACGTTTGCATGATTGCGGCATTGCTGCGCTGACAATTCACGGACGTACTCGGGCACAAATGTATACAGGTCAGGCGGATTGGACTTTGATTGGGGTGGTAAAAAATAATTCGCGAATGAAAATTCCAATAATCGGCAATGGCGATGTTGCCACTGCTGAACGCGCAGAAGAATGTTTTGATAAATACGGAGTTGATGCGGTTATGATTGGGCGTGCTGCAATTGGGCAAGCGTGGATTTTTGGAGAAATAAAAAATAAATTAATTACAAAAAATAATATAAACAAAGAGAATGTGTTTTTGAGTTTTGAAGATAAAAAAAATATTTTAAAGCAATATATCATTTCTTCGGTTTACTATTTAGATTTGCCTGCCTGCGAACCAATTGATAATCACCTTAATGAGCGTCTCAAAGGTATAATTCACAGCCGCCGACATTTGGCTGCTACTCCCATTTTTAAAGGAATTTCTAATTTTAAACAAACACGCATTGCAATGCTTCGTGCCGAAACGTTAAACGAACTCTTAAAAATTATTGACGGAATTTAGAAGAGATAACTTGTCTTTTCGCAAACGTAAGGTTGAGATATTTTTTTCATTTACAATCCGTAAAAAGTCATATTATATAATTTACAAAAAATGTTTACACAAATAAACGTCATAAAGTATTAATATTCAATAAAATACAAATACACTATGTGTAACTTTCAATTACGATTTATATAATATAGTTTCTTGGAACTATCTATGAATTATCATAACAAATATGTTTATCATAATTTTTATTGGAGAAAATAAAATGAACAGATTTATAGGAATTAACCACAACCCACGATTTTTAAAACTTCGTATTTTTTTGTACCTTTGCAGAAAGTTTATATATTAGATTAATTATTTTAAAAAATAAAATAATGGATAGTAATTTTCATATTTTCAGCACTTTACCTTATAAAGTTGCAGATATTTTACTTGCCGAATACGGCAGAAAAGAGATTGTTTTGGCAGAAAAAGAAATGCCCGGCTTGATGTCTCTTAGGGCGAAATATGGCGCACAAAAACCACTTGCAGGAGCGCGGATAATGGGTTCGCTGCACATGACCATTCAGACGGCAGTGCTGATTGAAACTCTTGTAGAACTTGGTGCGCAGGTTCGCTGGTGCAGTTGTAATATCTATTCTACGCAAGACCATGCTGCCGCTGCTGTTGCCGCTGAGGGAGTCCCCGTTTTTGCTTGGAAAGGTGAAACTTTGTCGGATTATTGGGCGTGCACATTTGCCGCATTAAATTTTGGTGATTCAAAAGGTCCTACATTAATTGTCGATGACGGTGGCGATGCCACAATGATGATTCATATCGGCGCAGAGGCAGAGAAAAATGCGAAAATACTTGATAAACAAAATGTTGGTGAAGACGAGCGAGAACTTTTTGCGACATTAAAACAAGTATTATCGGAAAATCCTAAACTTTGGAATACAATGTTGCATCAAATTCGTGGCGTGAGCGAGGAAACCACAACGGGCGTACATCGTCTATATCAGATGCTTGAACGCGGAGAATTGAAATTTCCCGCATTCAACGTTAATGATTCTGTTACAAAGTCAAAGTTTGATAATCTCTACGGCTGCCGCGAATCGCTTGCCGACGGCATCAAACGCGCTACCGATATTATGATTGCAGGCAAAGTGGTTGTTGTTTGTGGCTATGGCGATGTTGGAAAGGGTTGCGCCCGCTCTATGCGTGCCTACGGAGCGCGGGTTGTAGTTACCGAAATTGACCCGATTTGCGCATTACAGGCGGCTATGGAAGGATTTGAAGTTACAACTATTGAAGATGCTTTGGACAAAGGAAATATTTATGTTACCACAACCGGAAACTGCGATATTATTAGAATTGAACATTTGGAAAAAATGCTTAACGGAACGATTGTATGTAATATTGGGCATTTTGATAATGAGATTCAAGTTGAAAAACTTAAAAATTATCCAAAAATTAAACACATTAATATTAAACCGCAGGTTGATAAATATACTTTTCCAAAAGGTAATTCTATTTTACTTTTGGCTGACGGACGTTTGGTTAATCTCGGCTGTGCAACCGGACATCCTTCGTTTGTAATGAGCAATTCATTTACAAATCAAACACTTGCGCAGATTGAACTTTATTCGCAGCAATATCCAATCGGCGTTTATCGCCTGCCAAAACACCTTGACGAAGAAGTGGCACGTCTGCATTTGGAACATTTGGGAGTAAAACTCACAAAATTAACCAACAAACAGGCAGATTATATCGGTGTAGATGTTGACGGTCCGTACAAGCCCGAACATTATCGGTATTAAATTTTAAAAAAATCTATTATTTTTAAAAAACATAATCAGATGAAAATCGGATTGCTATCAGACACTCATTGCTTTATCGACAGCCACATTTACGAGCATTTTGTGCAGTGCGATGAAATTTGGCATGCAGGCGATATAGGCAATTTGGAAACAGCAAATAAATTACAGCAATTTAAGCCATTACGTGCTGTGTACGGAAATATTGACGGCTACTCACTCCGCCAAATTTTTCCAAAAAACCTTCTTTTCACCGTTGAAGGAATGTGTGTTTTGATGACGCATATCGGTGGTTATCCGGGTCATTATGAAAGGGAAATTTATCCTCTTATAGTGGAAAATACGCCCGATATTTTTATCTGCGGACATTCACACATTTTAAAAGTAATGTATGATGAAAAACTTAAATTTTTGCATATTAATCCCGGTGCGGCAGGTAAATATGGCTTTCATAATGTACAAACTATAATAAGATTTGATATAAAAGATAAAAAGATAGATAACTTGGAAGTGATTGAGATGAGTAAAGATTTTCAAAAAGAATTAACATAAAAAAATTTAAACAATGAATACAATTTCACAACTTAATCGTGCTGCCGATAATATCAGAATTTTATCTGCAGCAATGGTAGAAAAAGCCAAATCAGGTCATCCCGGCGGTGCAATGGGCGGCGCTGATTTTATTAACGTACTTTATTCGGAATTTCTGGAATACGACCCCGAAAATCCATTGTGGATATGTCGAGACAGGTTTTTTTTAGACCCCGGTCATATGAGTCCGATGTTGTACGGTGTGTTGGCGTGCAGTGGAAAATTTTCGCTTGACGAACTCAAAGAATTTCGTCAATGGAATTCGTCAACTCCGGGTCATCCTGAAGTTGATATTAACAGAGGCATTGAAAATACCTCAGGTCCGCTTGGTCAGGGGCATACTTATGCTGTTGGTGCGGCAATAGCAGCAAAATTTCTTAAAGCACGTTTTGGACAAGTTATGAACCAAACAATTTATGCTTTCATTTCCGACGGAGGCATTCAGGAAGAGATTTCGCAAGGAGCAGGGCGCATTGCAGGACATTTGGGCTTGGATAATTTGATTATGTATTATGATTCAAACAACATACAACTCTCGACCGAAACAAATGCCGTTACATCGGAAAATACTCGCACAAAATACGAAGCCTGGGGATGGAAAGTATTGGAAATCAATGGAAACGATGCTGCGCAGATACGTGATGCCTTAAAATCGGCAAAAGCCGAATCGACAAAACCGACTTTAATTATCGGCAAAACCATTATGGGCAAAGGTGCCGTAAAAGCAGACGGAACGAGTTTTGAAGGTCAATGTGCAACGCATGGCGCACCTTTGAGCGAGGCAGGAGCAAATTTTGAAAAAACAATAGAAAATCTTGGCGGAAATCCTGAAAATCTGTTTGAATTTTTTACAGAAACAAAACAGATATATGCTAATCGAACCGAAGAATTGAAAAAAATTGTTTTTGAAAAAAATAATTTAAAACAAAAATGGGCTTTTCAAAATTCTGTTCTTGCGGCAAAATTGGAGCAATTTTTTTCTGGCAAAACTCCATCTGTCGATTGGACAAAAATTGTTCAAAAACCGAATCAATCTACACGAGCTGCCTCTGCGACGGTTTTAGCAGAACTTGCACAACAGGTTGAAAATATGATTGTTACCTCTGCCGACCTTTCAAATTCCGACAAAACCGACGGTTTCCTCAAACAAACTCATGCTTTTACAAACGGCGATTTTTCGGGCGCATTTTTGCAGGCTGGTGTTTCGGAACTCACAATGGCTTGCCTGTCGATTGGAATGGCGCTGCACGGGGGCGTTATTGCTGCTTGTGCTACGTTTTTTGTGTTTTCCGATTACATGAAACCCGCTGTACGAATGGCTGCGCTGATGGAAATACCGGTGAAATTTATTTGGACACACGATGCTTTCCGTGTTGGTGAAGACGGACCTACGCACGAACCGGTTGAGCAGGAGGCGCAAATACGTCTGATGGAAAAACTGCAAAATCATCACGGACATAACTCTATGCTTGTCCTTCGCCCCGCTGATGTACACGAGGCAACGCTTTGCTGGAAACTGGCTTTGGAAAACACAACTGCACCGACCGGATTAATTTTTTCCCGTCAAAATATTAATGATTTGCCAACAACCGACCGCAAAATTGAAAAAGGTGCATACATTGTTTATTCCGACCAAAATCCTGATATTGTGTTGCTTGCCTCCGGCTCGGAAGTTTCAACATTAGCCGAAGGCGCAGAACTTTTGAAAAAAGACGGAGTGAAAATTCGGCTCGTTTCCGTGCCAAGTGAAGGACTTTTTGAAAGGCAAACAGTTGAGTATAAGGAAAATATTTTACCAAAAAATATTAAACGTTTCGGATTGACAGCCGGCTTGCCTGTAACTTTGGAAAGTTTAGTTGGAGCCAATGGTAAGGTGTTCGGATTAAAATCTTTTGGCTTTTCTGCGCCATACAAAATTTTAGACGATAAACTCGGATTTACTGCCCAAAATGTTTATCATCAAGTGAAAGAGATGTTGTGAGAAAGATTGTAATTGTATTGTTGCTGTATGATTTAGTTTATAAAATAAAAAGTAAAATTCTTTTTTCTTAATTTTTTTGTAATATTTTTAAATAAATTTCGTTATTATTTCATATAATTTCTATAAAAAATTGAATTTAAACTTTTACGAAGATATTGAGCAGTGTATAAATGTTTTACGAAGCGGCGGAACAATTCTTTATCCAACGGACACAATTTGGGGAATTGGCTGTGATGCGACAAACGAAAATGCGGTGCGTCGAGTGTATGAAATAAAACAACGAGCCGACTCAAAATCGCTGATTCTACTTGCATACAGCCCTTATCAAATTGCCAATTATGTGGAGGAAATTCCACAAATTGCTTACGATTTGATTGAAATTGCAGACAAACCGCTTACAATTATTTATCCAAATGCTAAAAATTTGGCAAAATCGGTAATTGCAGATGATGGTTCGGTGGGTTTTAGAGTTCCGAAAGATGATTTTTGTCGGCAACTTTGTGAAAAATTCTCCCGTCCTATTGTTTCTTCTTCGGCAAATATCAGTGGTGAAAGGTCTCCTGCTTGTTTCAACGAAATTTCTGAAACTATCAAAAAATCAGTTGATTACATTGTGAATTTCAAACAGGATGACACAAATCATTCTTTGCCGTCATCAATAATAAAATTAAAAGGAAATGCAGAATTTCAAATAATTAGGAAATAATCTAATGTCAAAAACTAAACATCTTCGATACCGATATATTTTTACTGATTTGATTGCCGCGCTTGTGGTGTGGATTGTTTTTATGTATTTTCGGCAGATGGTCAATCAAAATATTCTCTTTGAAAATGTACGAGTTTTTATTCCAAAATATAATTTTATTTCAAGCATTGTTGTTTACCCTTTTGTTTGTCTGTTTTTTAACTGGTTATCAGGAGTTTACCTTCAACCGTTGCGTCTTTCGCGAACTTCAATTTTTCTTTCAACGCTTACCTCATCGTTTGTGATTTCAATAGTGATATTTTTTGCCTTAATGCTTGATGATGTGGTAATTACATACGAGTATTATTATTATTCATTGATGGTACTTTTCGGTCTAAATTTTGTTATTACAATAATTCCTCGATTGTTCATTATTTCGTATGTAAAGCGTAATTATAAAACAAAAAAATGGGCAACTAATACCGCAATAATTGGTTTTGGCGAAAGCGCTCAAAAAATTGCTCATGAACTCGAATTTTCGACAACTGATGTATTTTTGGGCTTTATTTTTCCAAACGGAATGCCAAAATCATCAAAAGAAAATTTAATAGGTACTTTTAATGAAATAGGCTCATTAATAGATAGTTATAAAATAGAAAAAATTATTATTGCACTCGATGACCCCGATGATTTTACACTTTTTTCACTAATAAATAAACTTTTCAACTACAATATTGACATAAGTTTTATTCCTCGGTTAAACGAAATATTAACCGGTAGTGCAAAGATGCAAAGTCCTAAATTTAGTCCGCTTGCCAGTGTTACCAGCCCATCCATGTCAGATTGGCAAGTGTGCGTAAAACGTTTTTTTGATATTTTATTTTCGGTTATTGCGCTGTTAATTTGTATTTTGCCAATAATTCTTATTTCTATTGCAATAAAAATAGACTCACGCGGAACAGTTTTTTTCCGTCAGGAAAGAATTGGGAAATTTGGTATTCCTTTTAATATGCTAAAATTCAGAACTATGTGCAGCAATGCTGAAAACGGTTTGCCGCAACTGAGCAATGTACATGACGAGCGAATAACTCACTTCGGGCATTTTCTGCGCAAATATCGTATTGACGAAATTCCACAATTTATCAATATTTTACGCGGACAGATGAGTTTGGTTGGTCCAAGACCTGAGCGTGCTTTTTTTATCAAAAAAATTACCGGAGTTGCTCCTTATTATTGCTTGCTCTACAAAATTCAGCCCGGACTAACATCTTGGGGACCAATACGAATCGGATATTCCGATACAATTGAAAAAATGATTGAACGCCTGAATTACGACATCATTTATATGGACAATATGTCGCTTTTTGTAGATTTGAAAATACTCGTTTATACTTTTCAAATCATTTTCACAGGTAAAGGCGTTTGAAAAAAATAATATTATTTTTGTGCTTTGATAAATAATTCTTTTTTATGCGAAATTCTTTTTTAAGCAATATTCCTGTTGTAACTAAAAACTTAATAATTATTAACTTTATTATTTGGCTGGCAGCAAATGTACTTTCCAGCAGAGGGATTATCAACCTTAATGCAACTTTGGGGTTGTATTATTTGCAGTCGGACAAATTCAACGCTGCGCAGCTGCTGACATACATGTTCTTACACGGCTCATTCGGGCATATTTTCTTCAATATGTTTGCCTTGTTTATGTTTGGAGCGGTTATTGAAAGGTTTTTTGGCAGCAAACGTTTTCTGATTTACTATTTTGTCTGCGGACTTGGTGCCGGACTTGTGCAAGAAATAGTTTGGTATATTGACTATTCTTCATTAATGCAAAATATTAGTTATCGGGATTTATTGAGTATTAAACAAGAAGGTTTCAATATTTTACAACAAAATCAAAATTACATTGACCAATATCTTGGGAAACTCAATCTTTTGTTGCATATCCCAACAATTGGGGCATCCGGTGCAGTTTTTGGACTTTTGCTGGCATTTGGATGGTTTTTCCCGAATCAAAAAATTTATCTCTATTTTATTTTTCCACTCCGCGCACGAGTTTTTGTAATACTGTATGGCATTTTGGAACTGTTTTTTGGCGTTGCAAATTTCAGAGGTGATAATGTAGCGCATTTTGCTCATCTTGGAGGATTGGTTTTTGGATTGATTTTAATCTTTTTATGGAGAAAAAAAATTACCAATACTAATAATTATTACTGATATTGATAATTATTTCCTATAAACTAATTTTTTTTAACACTACACTTCAAACAAATATCCACAAAAACACTTTTGATAATATTTCGCATATAAATGCAGCGGCGATGAAAATAAGCACACCCTTCGTACCGCGTACATTGGCAGAAATCGAAAAACCGTTGTACATTAATACGATGTACCAAATTATCATTATATAAATCGTAATTGGAAGTTACACATAATGTATTTGTATTTTATTGAATATTAATACTTTATGACATTTATTTGTGTAAATATTTTTTGTAAATTATCACTACTGCCCGATAAAAAAAAAGGGTTACTCCTTCTAAAGTTTCACCCTAATGTTGTATTTTTGTTGTACCACCAATAAAAAAACAACATGGGCAAAGGTAGTGAAAATAAATTAGTC
>Ga0123357_10013129_pt1 | contig 10722 bp, 6 predicted proteins | sample TergutEmb28metaG_FD_89873 | JGI IMG/M metagenome (GOLD analysis project Ga0123357, IMG submission 89873) | Embiratermes neotenicus P4 segment gut microbial communities from Petit-Saut dam, French Guiana - Emb289 P4 | ecosystem: Host-associated > Arthropoda: Insects > Digestive system > Gut ...
AAATATTACCTATTTTTTTTCTCATAATATTTTTTTGGCTTTTTTTCTTCTTACAGTTATTCTTTTTTTTTTTTTTTTTGGCCCTGCCCATCATAAACGTATTCAATTTATTTATCCGAATAGGTGAAGAATTTTCCCTTTTTGTACTTTCTCCATTTTTCAAGTTACATCCTCTTTTTGATGAGTTGCTTGCTTTCTGTTTATTTGTCAGAGTGAAAAACCACTTTTCACACACACAGAAATCAGCAGCTGGAATTACAGTTCATACATTTATAATTTAACTTCTTTGAACAGTTGTTGAGATGATACAAATAGCATACCATGCTCATGATAAACTAGTCTGTTGAAACTTTGCTGCAAGTATTTCATCTTAAAACTCAATGTGGTGTGGCTACTGAAACTAGCACATAGCAGACCTGGGTTAATGTTCCCACATTGTGGAGAGAGCCACATTTCAACTATTTCTGTCACTGTTAGCCAGTTCATCTATGTTCCATTGCATCTGTTCAGTGTGCTTGATTCATCACTATTAAGTTAGATACAAATTAACACATATCATATTCTTGAATAAGAAATTTCTGGGAAACTGCAGCCCATTTATATAGAGTTGTCATAGTTACCCTTAAATGCCAAGTGTATCTCCTGCTGGCTGGAGTTTAACTTGCTTAACACAAACATTTGAATTTCCACACAGAGACCAGCATACGGTATGTTAGGCTATTTTCCAGTACTTTTTGAGATCAATGTATAGCTATGTGCAATGCATATTATAAGTGCTTTTGAAATCTTTATAAGTTTTGAGATTTGAGACCTTTTAGTCACAATCTCCCATCTTCTGTTTTTCAGGGTACATGATTATCTGGTATTAAAAATGTATTGCTTGATACTGGTTATGCATACCCACTTTCTTTTTCCTAGCTCAATCAAAACATTTCCTGCACTTTCAACATCATTGACCACTCAGCAAACCTAAATTCACTGGAATTTTCCGTCTATATACCAAAATTCCTTACTTGTTTGAAAGCAAATGCAAGTTGCTGAGCTTGACAGAACTTACACCTTTACATTCTCTACCAAAAATTTATTTTTATATAATCAAGAAATTTGTCATTCTCTGGTATAAATGTGTTCAGCTGGAAGGTACTACACTGAACACTTAATTTATGTTAATGTTTTGATGTTTCTGGAATAAACAATTAAGGGTTCAATCTTACTTTGTTTCACCTGAATTACTGATTTATATTCCTGTGGAAACTTCTAATGAATCCTGTCAGTTTTCCCAAGTCCTTAATCCTCAGCACAAAGGCAAAACATCATAAATTTTCAGACATCAGCACTGTAAAGAGGTGAGTTATTGGGTTCAAGTTCTGACTCTGTTTGTTCAGCAGTAAGGATAAGAAAATTCAGCGGTCTGCAACATACAGGACAGGAAATTTTCAGCTGCCTTTATACATGAAGATTGTGATTAATATTGCTGCCTTGTTCCCTTTACTTATCTCTGAAAACGATTAGTTATTGGATTATTGTGTTCCTTATGAATCCATCAGAGCATGAGCAATATATGCTAATCAGGATTTTCAACTGTAACTATGATTATGTGTATTTATCTGCTGATGGTCTCTAAAACATCCACTACTCTGGAATCTTAACTAAAGAACTGGGAAGTTATTTTAGTTTTCCAGGCTACCTAAATCCTCACACACAGCAAAGGTATTATATAAATAAATCATATCTTGCTGGTTCTAGAACTTTACAAATCCTCTCTTAGCTGCATGCTTAATAGCATTCCATCTGATGCTGTAAACTGTTTGCTATGTCATATAATATAGGTATCATTTATTACCAACACTGCAAACATACAAACAACCAAGCAAACAAATGAAAAAAAAACACTCAATTTAAAATTTCTGTCTCTTTCAGGTCAGCTAAATACATGCACAATAAGCATGCACAACTTTGGAGGAAAGGCAGCTGTCCACAAGCCAGGGGATTATCCTTGTCATCCATGTCAGATCTTAAAAGTAAGAAAAAAGACATTGAAAAGTGCAAAGTGTGTGGTGAGTTATTTTCTGTGGATGAAATGGTTCTTCATAAAAATATACACACTGGAGTAAAACCACACATTTGCATTCTCTGCAAATTGCAGTTTAACACAAAAACAAGACTGAAAATACACATGAAGTGTCACAATGGCAAGAACGAGTTCAGATGTGAAGCATGTGGCAAGGAATGTCTTTCCAAGAAACTGCTCAAGCGTCACATGGGCAGTCATAGTGAAGATCGTCCATTTGAATGTGACATCTGTGGTCGTAAATTCAAAAGATCATATGAAGTTACGAAGCATAAAAAGATTCATCAGGGTGAGAAGAATCATGTATGTGATGTCTGTGGTTATGCAACAATGCATAAAGCATGCCTGGAGACTCATCAGAAAAGACATCTGGGTGATTATATGTTTAAGTGTAATGTCTGTGGCAAGGGTTTTTTCTCAAGTTTTGAGTTCCGAGAACATAAAAATATACACACTGGTGAAAAACCTTACATGTGTGACATCTGTGGGAAAGCCTACACGTCCAAAAATAGTTTGATGGCTCACAAGAAGACCCATGAACCTGATGCCAAGCCCACAGAAAAGGTTCATGAGTGCAAGATGTGCAGCAAGAGTTTTAAATACCGTAAATCCCTCTTGGTGCATGTGAAATCTCACTCAGGGGAAAAATTCTTGTGTGACTTCTGTGGGAAGGCATTCTCAACTAAAGACACATTGAAACTTCATCGAAGAAATCACACAGGCGAGAAACCAAATGTGTGTAATGTTTGTGGTAAAGCATTCAGTGCTCTATACACTCTCAAAGTACATCAGCTTATACACACAGGGGAAAAACCCCACACCTGTGATCAATGTGGGAAGGCCTTCACACAGCGTTCCACTCTTGTTGTCCATAGACGGTGTCACACAGGTCAGAAACCATATGAGTGCCAAATTTGTAACAAGACATTTGTTTCCAGAACCCTCCTTAACTCACATCTGAAGAGTCATGGTGAACAAGCATATTACAAGCACAGTTTTCCAGTTGTGAATTGAAATTCAACATGTAACTGGACTGCATTGTATCTCATGTTCACTGAATGTATCTTGACATACACTGAATTCAGATTACTTAGGTACACCGGAAATAAACTAGGTGTTTCACTTGATTCTCATTTTATTAACAAGGTTTTGTCATTATACTTTTGAGTTTTCAGTGATGATTAATGGCAAATTGTGGGAGTATCATGGCTTGCTTCAATATATTGTCCCAGCATTTACATTGAATGACTGAGGGACACTATCAAAATACCAAGTTAAGCCACTCACTGGAGAACATTCAGACTCTGTGCCTTTGAAATCCAATATATTTGTATCACCACTGGCCTAACCTGCCGAATATTTCCAATATTTATGTAACTGAAGAAAGATTTCTAATATCTGGAGGCTGTGAAGAATGCAAGTACAATCATAAAATTGTTAGGATGAATTAAATATATAAATCTCTTCCCAGGGTGAATCAAAACTGCATTAGCATCTCAGCTAAATGTTAAAATTATGTCTGTTTTTAGGTGTACAGTCCTGAAATGTTGAAAATTTGCAATCAGCAGCAGTATTTGATTTATGAAATTTGAGTTTCTCACAGCACTATTGATGAGGATTCATGTCTTCCGGGATGTTATGCCATGTGAACTGAAAAATAGCTACCAGCTTTTTGAAGGAACGTTGATAACTCTTTACAAGTCAACATGGCATAACATCCAAGAAGGCTTGAATCTTCAATAGTTGATTTATTTGTGCAGTACATTAATTGAATATTACTGTTGTTCAAGATGTCTGAAGTAACCTACCAATATTCCTCACATATTCCACTACTTAATATTTTTTAATAGATCTGTTATTACAGTTTTTTTTTTGCCATACATCAAGAATACACCAATGGCTGTAACCACCAAATCTCCCTCTCTTATATTGCTGTGGTTCCTTTCAAGAAACAATTTTGAAAATGTGTGACAGGAAGAAACACCATTCAGTACTTCTGTCACAGTGTCCATGGTTGCTACAGAGAACTGCCAGAAGTATAAACAAGTAAACCTTGCTACTACTTTTACAACTCAGATTAAGCATAATCAAATGAGAATTATGAGTTAGAAAGGAGCAGTTGCACCTAATTTATAGGTACACACTTTCAGCTGGTCTAGGAAAAAATACAAAAGATCTGTCAGAATAATTGATAGTCCAGTGGGATATACATACTACGTAGTTCCAAAATTTCAAGTAGGCATTCAGTCAGAACAGTACATCATAACTATCCGTATTTAGTTTTTAATCATTTCGTAACAATTAGATTGTATGAAATGGAATTATAAATTGTAGTATGAATATAATTTATAGGTGTGAACAATTGTATGAAAGTATGGGTGATAGCTAGATACATTCCAAGTGCCTTGTGGGCTGAAGAAGAGAACACCTCAATCAAAACAGTATCTCTCTCTCGGTTTAGACCAAGGAGGTCTAAAATATGATTCAGGACTGATAAACTGCAAAATTCTGTATGTGGGATGCAACACAAAGTTGTACTGTGAAAAAGATTTCTTCAACTTAACTTTAGTCAAACAGTAAGTGGCTATATTTATGCTTCTATTTTCCTTCTGAATTAATGCATTTGTTAAACCCTGTTTGTGCATTTGTAGTCAAATGGATGGCAAGCATTTAGCATGAAAGAAAACTCAGCTACTCATAAAGCATTGTTTTCTGGTGCATTGTCCTTGTGAAGAATGCAGTGAGCTGGCTGCAGGTTTGGTGTTTTTGACCTTGAATTGCATCTCCCAAATGTTGAAGATTCCCAGATACTCAGAGCATGTTTGTTCCCAATTTTTCTGTCCTTGGAGGGGGGTGGAACCACTTAGAACAGTTTGTCAAAAGAACATGTTTTTTTCCTTGATGGTAGTTTTTTCTTAACCTTCTCTTTTAGTATCTTCTAAAGAGCAAATTTATTTGTATTACAGTTGTTGTTTCTAATCTAATTTACAGATAGACATAAGGTTTTGAAATAAGTTTCAGCAAAGCTACAGTTCCTTCGCAAGTGATGATGTGCTTGGTGACATTTTTGTTGTAATGAGCAGTGTGATTGAATAATTTGTTCCATTTCAATTTCCAGTACCAGTACAAATGTTTAGCATCATCTTCACGCTTTTCTTAATACTTTTAAATTGTCCACAAACATTCTTGACAGAGTTGTCGGTATTTCACCTGTGACACTCAATTCTCATCACTTTTTGAACCAGTTCTTTCATTTCAGTGATGTTTTCATCAGTTACATAACATATTGATCATCCACGTTTTTCAAGTGTTCTGTAGCCTCTCTTAACCAGTAAAAGTCATTCAGAAGCCAGTGTTCTTGTATATGTAGGTTGTACTCTATAATTGTCCTCTACATTTTCTCTCAGTGGTAATACAGAACCTGTTCCTAGATAATGGTACTGCAGAGGTAAGCCATACTGTCTCCATCAGAATTCCTGAAGTATAATGAAAACATATCTCTGACACACCAAATACAAACAGTTTAACACTTAGAATTATCAGTGTACTTAGTATTAAGTGCTGAAGTGACCATGTATTTGAATGGGAATTCTGTCGCACCAATATAACTTCTTGGAATTTTGAGATGTGGCTCTCTCTCAACATGGCAAATAGCTGTCAATAAGAAACAGTTCATGGTCACTTGGTCTCTCTTGACTTTCTCTTGAGTACCACCATCCACAATGAATCCTCATTCTTGTCTGACTGCTGGCTGATGCAATATTCACCCTTCCTTCTCACATCTTCTACCAAAGTTATGTAAGAGATGTTAATTATGACGGATAGAATGGGTGAGAAATCGACGTGCATGGCATATATCAATGGGAGGCAATGGTTCTTACAATGGGATCTTAACAGGGCTGTGCTCAACATGAACAAGGAAGTACATATTGTTGGACAGAAGAGATTCAATAAATTCATAATAAATCACTGAAGTACTCACTGTGGCCCACACACAGTGGGTGTTATGTACAACACCATCATAACAGAAGCAATGCTTTTTAACAGGCAGTTCATCACTGAATAAGTTGGTACATGTTGTTGTGTCTGCACTCAGCACTGAACATAAGGTGACTGCCCAGAGCAAAAGCTGTATCTTGCTGTCAGGTGTGCATATGTTTGGTTTCTAGAAGTGCAATATGTGACAGATGTAAATTTGGCTGTATTTATTGGGCAGGTAATGAACATCATTGTTGGCTGACCAATATTCCGTAGAGGATTCATCTTAATCATTACTGGCTAGTCAGGAGGGAGAAATTTTCTTGGAAATAAGTTGCCCCAGTGAGAGATACTGAATGTTACATGTTTTATGGTCAGAAACCCATTAATATGGTCAAAAATGAATTTTGAATCCACCCAAGTTTGTTGTCTAACTCACTGCATTTCACCGTGAATAATAAGAGTCTGTCACAAACCCAGTGAAGCAATAACAAGGTATGAGAATTGCTGTAAGTTGGGTTGAATACACAGCTTCGTCAGCAATCACCTGCCCTGTGAAATAAGGTTACCATGTTCACATACACAAGGCAGTGGCATGCCTGGAGTCAGACCAGGGAATGTTTGGTTACATGAGGACATAGAAGGAATGTCCATCCTTGCTGATGTAGACAGAATGCTGAGTATGAAGACTGCCTACTTCTACATTTGTGGAATTGCCATTTTGTAAATTATGTATATATGGGACTAACAAACAAGCTGCATCCTTGACAAGCTAATATTTCCTCAGTTAGTCAGAAATTCCCTGCATTTTATAGAAGGTTCACTTCCATGTTTACAACAACGTGCCACTTAATATCTACAGTTTTAACCGATAAATGCAAACAACTGTCATTATGTTCACAATATTATTTTTAAAAACATTAAATTCCTACATGTTTCAGACCTTACTGGTCCATCATTAATTGTTATTGGGTAAAAGGAACTGTAGATATTAAATTACAATGCACAGAATGAAAAATGTAAAAAAAACCTGCCACTTGTCTGTACCCTAAGGCAGATTAATGCAGTCATGTTCCCATCCTATTTCTTTAAAATTGATTATAGTATTACTCTCCCATGTATGCCTAGTTTTTCCAGTTGTCCCATTCCTTCAGGTTTTTCAACAAAAATTCCACAAGCCAGTCTCTCTGTCTTGGCTCTCAAAAGTGTCACAAACACTATCTTATCATTCTTTGTCTGATTACCTGAGTAATATTTGACAAGCACAAATCATTATGCAACTTTTTCCAGCCTCCTCTTTCTTTGCTTAGATAAGGTTTTTAATGTCATGAAATTACTCTTTTCCAATCAGTTTTCGATTGAGAATTCCACTCTTTGGGGAAATGGTACTGTGTGAATAGGTAGCAGGATCCTGCCAATTCAAAGCAACCTAATGTCCTCATTTTCAAGCATCAGGATATGCAACAATGTAACATCCTCATCTCCAAGGACTGGCATCGATCTTATTGTCCGTATCAAAATGTCCATTTCTTTTTGGACATTTTGACCCCTGAAGATGGGATATTATGTCACTTCACAACATCAGGGCCTGATTTCTCATTGTAGTAGTGTCATATCCCAGAAGAACAGAATCTTCAGCTGTACCACTGCAAAAACCTAAAAAATTGCAGTTTTCAACTGATTTCTTATTTCAGTGAAAGGCAAGGCTAAGTTTGGTTTCTGCATAAGGCAATTTTAATTTTTTCCTGGGTGGAGTAGGAAACTGTCTACTCATCTCATTTACTGCAGGTCAGAAATGTATGCAATTTCTTATGGAATGGATTTATAGTGTGAACATTTCATTGGAGGAGGCTCATTAGCTGCCCTACTGATATGCATTCTGGCTGAACGTAATGGTTGATACTGAAAGTCATCCCACCCTCATGTTTCTTCTGCACTTTGATAACAAACTTTCTGATAACTTCTGCTTGTGCCTTATAACTTCATGTCATCATCATTAATCAGCACTCCTGCTTCACATTTGGAAAGCCCCAAGTTCAAACATGGCTTGGAGACTGTCTATCCTGTCTGGGAATTATTGTGGTTTTTATATCAGTCCCTCCTCACAAATGTGAGAATACTACTTAAATTCAGCTACAACAGTCACACTGCACATCATAACTAATTATGTGTTAGTCTGTCCATCATTGGGCACTGTACCTTAAAGGCTATATAATAATGGCAGATTAAAGTGTCATTTATTAAATTAAGAAGAATCAGTCATACCTGCTTTACATCTGTACAGTAAAGTAAACCTTGCCAGATATGGCATTTACTTGCATAACCAGCAACTACATTCAATGAGTGTAATAAATTATGGCATAAAAATTAGGTTAGATGTGTGATTCCCAGTTTCTACCATGGTATAAATGAAGTCTTCACTCTTCTGGGATGGTGAGTGAAGACCTGAGTAGATACTGTTATAACATAGATACATACACACATACATACAAACACATACACACACACACCAAGTGCATGCATGTGCACATTCACAGGCATATACACACCTGCACACATTATTTGTTTGTGTAAACTGCCTTGTACCTCTTTTCAGGGGGAAATCAATATACTTTCATGTGCTACATAACTTCTCCTTATTTTCTCCTACATGAGTCACATATACAAACAAACTGCCATCATCTTACTGGTTTTCTTCTTATTTAAGAGATCATTTACTATAATACAGGCAGAAAATGAAGAAATTATACAGAAATGAATGAATCCACATACCATGTTCATGAGGAACCTACTACTTGTGGATCTTCCATCTTGTTGTGGCAAGTATATGTACAAGTCAAATCAATGCAAAGTTTGTATATCGATTCTGGATTTGTCAGATAGAAGTTGTAAGTGTTGTTGGGTTGAATAATTTAGTTTTCAGTTTACCTAATGGAACTATAACATTTATTTTTCTATCTTATTTACACTAGATTATGCAGAAGTACCCAACGCATTTCAAACTTATTAGGATTATTATTAAGGATGCCCATAAAGAAAACAAAGGTAGCTTAAAAAGCATTATTATTTGAATTGTTAGAATTGTAGAAAAACAAAGTTTGAAAATTGTAGTATAACCTTGAAGGTTTTTATGTTTTGATATACTGACATGTCAAAATTTAAATTTACTTTTACGCTATACAGTATAAATAGGCTGGACATATAAATGTTAGAGTTTCATTAGACAGACTGAGAAGTAACACATTGTCACTGAATGTGAAGAAAAAAATTAATTTCAAGATTTCTGAGCTTATCAATGAAACTAAACTGCATGAACACACATTTGCCACAGAGCTAGTACATTCTTCCAAAAACTATATACGGGACTTCCGTAATCTCACCCTCTGGACACATTAAGGCATGCAAAGCATTCCTGTGACATCCTCAACATGGTCTAAGGGAATGGACCAAAACATGTAGTCTAATGTATATAAAATTTTTAACACAGAAATAAATTTGTGTCAATGCAACCTTTTTAGTCTGCATTTGTAGAAGACTCTGCAGGAAGCAGTTGTATGCAACTGGATGATGTATGTAACAGTAAAACTATGCCAGTAATTTGAAAACTGTACACAGATGGGCTAGAGCAATACTGTCAGTTTCCACTTTTAATTAGTTTTACCCATTGTTCAATGTTATTCAAATCTGTAATCTTACCTGTGTTAATACATGTATGAAGTTCTGTGTCATCCAGTTTGCCTGCTTCACAGACTTGATTGCTATGTGAGAGTTTGCTAACATCACACACTTCACTGAAAACAAAATGGCCATTATGGGGAGTTACATATGACCCCTTATATTTTCCATTTTCAAACAGTCAATCTCTAGGCTCAAACTGGATCATGAAATAACTTCTGAATTATACAGATACTGTGAGGACGTCAGGTATGCACCCAAATCGAAATTTCAGTACACAGATTTGTAGACATGGTTTCAAACGTTTTAAATGATTTACTGTTCATAAAAGACTAGCACACTGGAATTTGAAAAATAAAGTACTGAATGTTTTAGATGAAATTTAAAAACAAAAGACAAACACTGGACCTGATTATTCAATTAGGTGAGTAATTCATTGAGCATGTAGTTGTATGTGTATGTATATAAATGCAGTTGCAAACAGTAACAAGTAAAATATGAGATGTAATGTATTTGTAACAATAAGATCTCATTTTTAGCCAATGCAATTTTATATCTTTCCTTTTAAGTGTCAGCCTGATTATGACCATACAAGGTGGAAACATGTAGCTACAATAAAAAGTGCCAGGAGGAAGCATACATACTCTAAAGGAAAATGCAGAAGCTTTAGTAGCTGCTACTAGGGAGATCGGACTGGAAGTAAGTGCTGATAAAACTAAGTACATGGTCATGTCTCAAGATCAGAATGCAGGACGAATTCACAGAATTGATAATAGTACCTTCGAGAGTGTGGAAGAGTTCATATATTTGGGAACAACTTTAACAAATCAAAATTCTATTGCAGAAGAAATTAAGAGCAGATTAAGGTCAGGAAGTGCTTGCTATCATTCGGTGCAGAATCTTTTGTCTTCTAGGTTGCTATCCAAAAATTTAAACATCAAGATATATAGAACTATAATTTTGCCTGTTGTTTTGTATGGGTGTGAAACTTGGTCGTT
>Ga0123357_10013131_pt1 | contig 10721 bp, 5 predicted proteins | sample TergutEmb28metaG_FD_89873 | JGI IMG/M metagenome (GOLD analysis project Ga0123357, IMG submission 89873) | Embiratermes neotenicus P4 segment gut microbial communities from Petit-Saut dam, French Guiana - Emb289 P4 | ecosystem: Host-associated > Arthropoda: Insects > Digestive system > Gut ...
CCTTTATAAATTTTCATATTCGTGGATACGGCTTCAACTGGCGTTAATGATTGTTAGGTGAGTCATCCCCGTTGTGTTTGGTTTTGTACAAATAGGGAATAAGTTTTGGTAAGTCAAAACACAACTACTATTGTTTGTATTTTTTATATCATATAAGTCAACTTAAAATGAAATAAAAATGCGAAAAATACTAGTTGTGTTTAGACTTACTAAAACTTATTCCTTATTTGTATATATATATATATATACATATATATATATACACACACAATTTTCGTTGACATATATTTTTTAAATGTACAGCATGTTGTGAATATTTAGAAAGTTATGGATAGAAATAAAAAGTCACGTAGACCTACACACGTTTGCACACTTCCCGTTTATTAGAAACTCAATTGCAAAAATAATATTCTATCCACACGCAAGCAAATTTGTTTCAGATTGTGGCATTTTGGGTCATTATACTGTGTAAGCTGGCAGTTGGTAGTCTACAGACATTTAACCACAGTACACAGTGTCAGAAGCCAGAAAAATGCGATATAAATCTTCACTGTTGTTAAAATCTAAAACAGGAGTTTGCAAATACCAGGCACGTGGTTGTCTGTGACGTATAAATTGTATACAATGGCGTCTAATATGTGTGGGTTCTTGGTATGAAACTTACTTGGTGTCACCATTGTGTTGTTTAGAATTTTTAGTTGGATTCTAGATTTTGGGAAAATTAGTTCATCCCATGATCTAAAGGATAATAGAAAATGACGTCGAAGAATAATTTGTAGTCCCCAGTAGCGAATTCAATAGAAATCTTGTAGTAGAAGTAGTAGGATGAGGAGGAGGAGAAGCAGTATGTTCCTGCATACTACAATTACAGTAATACAGATTATAAAACATCCTATTACACTCTACAACGTTCTACTTCCTCCCCCTTTACAGCTGTACGAAAAATAGGCAAAATTATAGCAATTTTTAGATAGGAGGAGGAAAGACAAAATATTCCATAGTGTGTCATAGCAACATTTCCCGACTTTAATGCGCCATCAGTTTATTTATGAATGTGATTTCGATTTGTTACGCTTTTACCCGCGTAGTTTAAATTCCCACATTTTATAAGAAATCGTTTGCAATAATTTAGCTATGAATATTAGGATTTAATTGTGACACATGCACGTGTCCCTCTTATTGGTGTTTGATATTATGTATGTGTTTTATTTTGTTTGTATTTTAGCCGAACATGTAATGAGTATATCATGTACGGTCCTTCCAGAAACCGTTTAAAGTCAATTTTCGCCCTTCCGCTTCCGCAAACTTTATCATCATGTGAGACCCAAACCTTTTAGTTCACATTCTTATCACCAACATTCATAATTTCTAAATTGATAAGATACGAGTGGCATTTGAGAGACAATTTACTGAGTCTTATGTTTATTGGACCGTGCATCATCTTGATATTTGAATAAAGAGAGACCAACTTGATGTCTCTTGCTTTATTATTTCTTTATTTAATGCTCAACATGTTTCGGATGTTAATACATACATCCTCAGGAGCTTGCGACTTATTTGTTGAGTTATTTCAACCCATGAAATAACTCAACAAATAAGTCGCAAGCTCCTGAGGATGTATGTATTAACATCCGAAACATGTTGAGCATTAAATAAAGAAATAATAAAACAAGTGACATCAAGTTGGTCTCTCTTTATTCAATTTACTGAGTGTTCTGCCAGAAGTTCACAAGGAAAAGTGTTAGCTAGAATCTAAATTCTGTCGCGGCTGAACCTGCCTAGTGAAAATGACTTGTTTCCAGTGCTAGATAAATGCATTTTGCTCATTCCGTGTTGCGTTCGAGATGTCAGTGTATTTTATCTGAATATGAGACAGCAGCAGGGGAGTGTTGTGTCCGCTAATGGATCTTGATGGACGGAAAAGACAGATGAAGTAGGTGAGGTGTAACTGCCCCCACTTTTCATTGCTGCTCTAAAGTGTCAATCAGTATGTGACAATTAGCAAGTGCTTTCAGAAATATAGGCAGCCTGTATATAATTTAAAGACCAACGATTTCAAAATTGTGGCCTGTCTATTGGTGATTATTTTCACACCACAGAAGTGTTTTTTTAAACCTTGATGCTGTCCTGTGTACTTGCATTTTCTGTTCAATGCAGCAAGTCACTACTAGGGTAAGAAAACCTTAGGCCTACCGAGTGCATGGCGCAAATGTTGTGTGAGAACCTGATAGTTGGTCAGCTCATCATGAAATTCCTCAAAATTTATAGAAGTTAAACGTTCAAGGCGCTTCCTATTGTGGGTCAGAAGAATATAGTACAAACTCTTCTACCCAGAATTTTAAGTAAGTTTTATTCAGGTACTACCTTCACATCTACGCCTAGATCTTCCCAGCGGTCTATTCGCTTCGTCATAAAATTGAACCAAAGTTTTTAATTACAGTCTTCTTATATATTGATGAAAGACGTGAAAGTTCTTTGATTTTTCAGCTGTTTTCAGGTCGTCACTTCGTTTGTATTCTGGTAACAATACACAAAGGACGTGGTAGTTGTAACAGTGCAGTTGAATGTGCCTGTGTTTCTGTGTTTACGTTCGTTTTGTACCGGTAGAGAACAGATGTTTATCCTCTTCATCCCTACATGTTATTACTAGAATACGCAAGGAACCGATCAAAATGACAGAAGAATATTTTCCAAGAATGTTCTGTAGGTTTATTGAGAAATGTAATCCACGACATTTGTCTCTCCCTTGTTTGTCATCTCCTTTCATCTGTCTCTGTGTGTAGACGTCTGTCCATTCGTTTGGATGAATCCAGGCATTTCAAAATAAAGATCTGTAGCACAGAATTGGAGACAAAACTAAGTATGGCTAAAAATGAAATCTGAGATGTTTATCTTGTAGACAAATACCTTAGGTATAGACAAGCTATTTGTGATATAATGTCAGTAGACTCAAAAACTTGAGTACAGGTAAGGAGTACCCTGCATAGCAGGCAACCTATGGACAACAATAATCCTATGCAAATCTACGTAACCTGTCCTCATCTTTTGTATAGAAATGTCTTTTTGAAGCACTTCAGATGTTCATACTTCAGTAACTAAACTGTCGGAAATTTTACAAAGAGATTTAAATATTAGTGTGTGTATGTGTACATGTGTATATATAAGTATGCACGTATGAATATATGTACACAATTAATAAATTGTTTATAGGCTCAAACAACCCCTTACCAGCTTGAAAAACATGTTTTGTTTTTTACATAGACCTACGTTTTCATGTAAGTCCATGAATTTCCGTAATTCGCTTAGTGGCCTTGAAGGTGGCTTTGTTTTATTAAATTTAATTTTGAGTGTATTTACCACTATTTTCTCAGGTGTAGGCTTTGTAAGGGATCGAACTGTTATGGTATTTCGAATTTTGATTTGACAAAGGCTGCATGAAAATGAAGCAGCAGCTGAATGTAAGGTACAGTTTGGCTATTTAGCTGGAGAGACTGAAGGAAATGACGAAAATCCTCATTTATGCAATTGACTGTCCGAGCTGAGTTTCGAACACGTGGGGTCGTCAATCTGCAGCAGGAGTGACTGTCCGCTGCGGATTTTAGTACAAAACATAATGCAGTTAACAGACGAGTACAATTTGGACATGGAGACAGGCTGCACCTAAAAGTACCTGAACGCTACCGAAACGGGCTCAGCCACCGTGTCGTCGGTCAGAACGTCTTGACCCAATGTGTGTGTGTGTGTGTGTGTGGTTGTCATTAACAATGTAGACCCTACCGTTCCAGAATTTGCTGGGATAACCTAATAAAATCACGAAATACCCAAGTTGCATCAGACATTCTTCGTAGCGGAATGCAAACCCATGACTTGCAGACCACGAATTAAGAATGTCAGTCACATAACAAAGAACTAACGTTGTTTCGGTATGTGGCAGTGCACATTGACGGGCCAGTTTAGTACTGAAATGTTGTTTTTGTTTTTTCTGTCCTTTTATTTTCTCGCTAACTTAAAATAACTCTGACTGTTATCAGTTGTTAAATATTTATTTTATGGTATCAATGGGCACACTGACATTACTCTCAAACTACACTCCAGTATAATGTTTTGAATGTGATCACATACACACACACACACACACACACACACACGTACGTCACATGCATGTACAGACCTGTACGTGTTTTCTTTTCCTGTGCTATCAACTTTGAAACAACATGTATTTCTTGTTTTTAAAACTAGACCACTCAGTTTATGATTGTCTCTTCTTGCGATTTTTTATGTTATATTTTGAAAGGGCCATCCGGTTTTCACACTCTCTAGTAATGAGAATTATCTGATTCTGGTAGAATATTCAGGCTTTTGTAAAATGTGAAAGTTCCCTCACACGCCACGGTCACGTGAAATATGTTTATGCTTTCTTTCTTGGCAAATACGTTAAAATGACAAATTCCTTTGTTCCTGTCAGAAAACTTTCTGACGGGCTTTGACGAGAAAGAAACGAATTGAACTACCCTTGTAGGAGGAATGAAGGAGTGACACGTAAAATATGACAGTGTATTGTCGTGGGTCATTACGTGGCTGGAGTTTGGTGCAAGTTTAACTCGAACAAGGAAGGTAATTACAGAGCCCTTCCACAATGGCATTGGAGGGAGGTGGGGCAGCAGGAGAAAGGACATGGCCAATGCTTGCTCGCTCATACACAGACCCTCTGTCATGACGGTCAGCATAAAGTCTCGCTGCCTGTCTGCAAAAGTGAACCAAAGCCTCCCGATCAGCTGTTGTATTTCGGCACAAATTGGGTTCCCATTGTGGCACCATAGTAACAGACGCATTATTTGCGAAATACTCGAGACCTGGCAGCATTGCATGGTCATTCGTACTGTTGTTGCATGCTGTTCTATCATGTGGTCAGTGTTGCGGAAGGAGATGGTAGCTGCTTCTTTGCCTTATGCTTCTCAGAGGACACTGAGGAAATATTCTGTTCAGGTGACATCACTGTGTGTTATGATAGTCTCATATATTATACACAATTTGTATCCGTCAAAACATAACTATATATAGACAACAGAGTTTGTGTCTAAAAGAGAGATATTTCGACCTAAATTAGGTAATTCTGAAGCTCATAACTTTTCTAAAATTCACACATTTAGGAAGGTAATGTACAGACAGTAGCGTGATTACACAGAATGAAAATATCGAATAATAAACGTCATAGGCAGACACGAGTAAAATAATTCATGCACTCAGACTTTTGTTAAGAATTGCTACACTTCCTTGCAAGCTAGTGTTTCCGTTTGTCAGTCCACAGTTGACCGATCCAATTGTTTGCTTGAGGATATGCGGTATGTGTTGACAATTGTTCAACTTTAACTGATACTTTGAGGGGCCGTCGGTATGTAGCGTGGTAGACTTGTACTGCACTTCGTAGCTCGCAGTAATTTGTTTCCTAAGATTTCACGTCTTTATATTACGTGAGTCGACCTTTGACTTGACTGAGTCCGAGGTCGACCCACATAAACCCTGTTGTCTAAATATAGTTGTGATTTGACTGACACAAATTGTGTATAATATACTGCCAAAATATCCTTTCGTAAAAATTTTTGATTCAATATATTTTGTTGCAAATGTATGTTTTATGCATTCACTACAGTGACTGCAGCTTTCGAATGTGCCTCGGCTGGACTGGAATTTATCATGGCTTTTGCTTTGTTCGTCCGAGAAGTCTTGTAATTGTATACCTCGGTGTAAGATAGGCCTGATAGTCCTGCCATATCCTTCCAATCTCTGCATTTTCGAATCATCCTTCCATTCGAAGCTATAATCTATGATGCTGGCAAAGAGTCTGTAAATAAATCAAGGATCCGTCAATTACATTTAATGTTTGTGTTCCAATCACCAGCCTTATGTTAAACCGAATTTCAAGTTTTATAACTTTCAAAAGGTCCGTTTGGGCATATTTGAGTGTCAGGCCATGTTCGTTTTTGGATTTCCTTAGACTCACAGAAGCAAATTGTTACTTTTGTTTCCCCGGCTGACGTTTTTGTAATTTCCAAAGTATAGTGCATTTCTAAGTAATTTTACTTTGCACGATCTTCAATGCAAGACTGGTATTTACTCATCAGAGCGAGAAGTTCCACAGCTTTCATGAAACCGGAAAGTTTCTAATATGTTCAAAAAACTTTCTGCCGTGTCCTTGTGTGTCTTGTCGAATCCAGTTCACAATCCCACACAATTTCTTTAGATTCATTTATAATATTACTCCCCTACCTAAGTATAAATCCTGCAAGTAGTCTCTTCTCTTCAGTTGTTTCTACCACATTCTGAATGCATTTATCATCTGACAGGCGATCGTTACATTTCCTACGTAGGGCGTCCTCCTCTATCTCATTACGCTGAAACGTACTTGTCGAAACTGAGTGCAGATTACGAGCCCCCATTCTTCTTATTTGTTTCACACGCTGGTTACAAATATTCCAGTGTGGGGCTTGTTGTTATATTACATGGATATTCTCCCCTTAGGACGAAGGACTAATCTTGATATCAACATAAATTACCAGTACGTCATTGTGGCTTGAAAGATGAAATGTGAACTGTGTAACCACATGTGCTGCTGTTGTAATAGGTTCAAGACCAGCCAGATATAGTCTTACAGAGCCCTACAACTGTGCTACAGCTGAGGTGTTTTTAAAATCTGGTTGGCGAAAACAGCAAACAACCTATTGAATGTTACATGAGGTGCTTTTACACTCATCCACAAAACATAGCCTCAAATAAATAGTAATAAATTTGCCTGCCATCTTTCTTTTTTGCTGTGAAAATGAAAGCTATAACACTGACAAAGATTTCGAAATATGACGTGAGTGAAGAGCGGCAGGGGTCAAGAGGCTGGACGCACAATGTAGATGGAACAATTCAACTTTCAAACATTTCCTGGACACGCGTACAGGGACACAAGAATAGAGAGAGAAATAGGGTTAGGGGTTGCTGGTCAGTCTCGTAAGCTATTCAGCTGAATGAATCCAACTCCTTGCACTGCAGCTGTTCCCTTACCACCCACACCATGCAGAAGTGGTCGTAGCTGACCCTTGCCACCTGCTTTGTAATAACACTCTAAGCCTATACCGAGGGTGGATAGCTGTTGTCTAGCGGTCTACATGTATCTGTTTCGAAGTGATGGCAGACCAAGTAGAGCCTTATGCAAGGAAAATTGCGGACGTATAAATGCCGCTATAAAAATATCTAAATTAACAATCTGTTAATGCCATTACAAAGGCCAGTGCGTGTATGTCTGCTGGGCAGGCTTACTAGCATAAGCGTTAACAAGTCACGGAATGTGTTTGGCCGGGAGGCAGTGCGGCGCTGAGGAACGCCACGGCCACTGTATGTAAAGCGTGCATATGTTATTGGGTTCTCGCCTTTGTGTTCGTTTGGGTGGACGGTTAATGCTTGAGGTTATAATAAAACTGTAGCCCTTTTGAAACGCTAAACAATAAAAATTTATCCCTGTTCACATGGTAAATGAGACTTTCCGCTAAATTTCTTAAAGGACAGGTTTTTCCACGAGAGAAATGTACAACAAAACCCCCTACAATAATATCCATGAAGGGGCGACGAATAATCCGCCGCAAAATATGAAATAAGAACACTGGGAAATTTCATACTGAGGAGCTTCGTAACTGATAGCCTCTATCCGTTATGACTGGTACCGTATAAGGGTGATCACAACACGGGAGAGTGAGATTGGGTAGGGGTAGTATATGACGAGGAGAGAAAAAGTTCAAAAGTTTTAGTAGGTGTACCGGTACCTCAAAATCACTCTGTAGTCCGAAACCAAGCCCAGACCGGGCGGGGAGTTGCGTGTTGAGGACAGGAATATACGTCTAAAAGAAATGTGATGCTAGGCTATGGACTAGACTGATCTGAACCGCAGTGCAGTCCAGTGGCTGCGGCCGTTGTGTTCATGGTACAAGAACTTCGTGTTCCGTGAGGGGTTGGTAACTGCACGAGGTACTCGCAGTGTGTCAGTCCGTTGTGTGTTCCGTGCAATTAGGTCCAACATTTTCAAGGTTGAACAATTTGAGGTCTTTTTGCGTCAAACTCAGCTGTAAGTACAGAAAGTGAAATGAACAAACAGACGCAGTATAAGACATTTCCAAAACACTTTTATTTTCCGGTAGGTCTGCGCGTATTTTTCGATTAGTTGAACACTCTTTTTACAAAGACCTTCAAGCTTACTGAGTTAACGACGCCAGTGTGTCTTTCGTCTAGCACAAATTTCTCACCAGTTGACGACTTCCGTGAAATGCATTTCTTCCACTGACACCTCACGTTGTCTCCCAATACTGCGTTCGTTTTGACAGACCACCGCTGTATAAACATTACTACTGTAATCGAATTTAGGCCCGACGTATTACCTGAGACATGGCGGATATTCGTAAAATATGCAATGAAAATATGCTGGCTACTTGAAGTCTGTATTTGGCTTCCTGTTACACGGCGGTAGATCATTTGATACAGGCGTGTGAAATTTTATGTAACTTTAAGTTACAGTTTCATGTAACTTTAAGTTCCAGTTTCATGTAACTTTAAGTTACAGTTTCATGTAACTTTAAGTTACAGTTTTATGTAACTTTTGGTTCCAGTTTTATGTAACTTTAAGTTACAGTTTTATGTAACTTTAAGTTACAGTTTCATGTAACTTTAAGTTACAGTTTCATGTAACTTTAAGTTACAGTTTTATGTAACTTTAAGTTACAGTTTTATTTAACTTTAAGTTACAGTTTTTATGTAACTTTAATTTACAGTTTTTATGAAACTTTAAGTTACAGTTTTTATGTAACTTTAAGTTACAGTTTTTATGTAACTTTAAGTTACAGTTTCATGTAACTTTAAGTTACAGTTTTATATAACTTTAAGTTACAGTTTCATGTAACTTTAAGTTAGAAGTTTTATGTAACTTTAAATTACAGTTTCACGTAATTTTAAGTTACAGTTTCCTTCAAATTTTTACGAGACAGTTTTTATGTTAATAATTTCATAACATGACGATTTGCGGAATTTTTGTTTGGGCCTTTAGCTGCAGAATTTACTGAAATTAGAATTTATATTAGTCAAAATTAAACAGAAAATGCTTTGTTTGTCGTATAAGCATTAATTTACGTGTCTTCCAGCGCTCACGACACTGAGCCTGGATATATCACTTATTGGTAAGGCTGACAACTGCATCCTACTTCCCAGAGGTGTCTATTTCTGAACGTATTGAGGCTGTCTGCGGTTAAAGTGCTGGCTGAACTACATAATATACAGTAAAAATACGTGAAGTTGCTTACAATTAATTGTATTTGAACATAAGCAGAATATGGGGCTTTACGTTTTGTGTTCGTTGCTCTTCAGTACCAGTGATTAAATTGCAGTAATGTGATTGGAAAACACACGTAGTCACTTTTCACGCTATGTAATTTCTTGGGATAGGAAATAATATTCCCCATGCGTCGTATATAAAACCTTTCCCTACTCATTGTCATTTGCAGTCCATTATAGAACATTATTTATATCGTGTTCAACAGACAGCAGTGACGTTATTCCGTGACCTGGTCTCCTACAGGTCATCGCCAGGGATCCAGAAAGCGGTGTATATTCTTAGACTTTGGTTATGTGTGCATTAAATGTTAAAATCAATCAGCACAATTTATTACAGCTTAAAACCAGGCCTATATATTGGAGTCCGTAAGGAACTTCCACAATTGAATTTTAATGTAATTTGTCTTTTAGTCCAAGACGCAACTTTTTTTCAGTAAGTAAAATCCCGGCGGACAAAAACACCTACATGACCTGATTGTAAATTAGAAATTAGAACGCGTACGGTCATTCCTTTCAGCGTGATGCAACTCGAATAGAAGAACATAAGAAGCCTAGCTTTGCTGTCACCTTACGTGATAAGAATCCATAATACCTATTGCTTATTCAGAGATGTCAAATAAAATGTTTTTCTATACAATTTAAGTAAGCGATTACAGTAAAATATTTTTGTCCACAAGGTTAATATGAAACTGACAATAACACTAGAGCTCATGTTTAAAGAATACACCATTTGCGTGATTATGCATGTAGGTATGTCTCAAATACCTTGACATATAGGCTGTATATATAAGCAGCGTATGCCATTAATAAAATTGTGTAGTCAATAATGTACTATATCTTCTATATTACGACCTGCAGGTCATACCTGACATCACTTGTCCATTACACACCAACTCATCAACGTGTCTGGTCATATTTTATTCCACCGTCATTGTAGTAGAATGGACGAACACTTTTATAAATCATTCATAATGCGTATTTTATTTTGGTTCAATCACCGGAATTTTATGTACTGAATGCAGGCCTACGAAATATGCAAGAGATTCTTATGTTTATCGGACCGTGCATCATCTTGCATAGTTGAGTAAAGAGAGACCAACTTGATGTCACTTGCTTTATTATTTCTTTACTTAATGCTAGACATGTTTCGGATGTTAATACATCCATCCTCAGGAGCTTGCGACTTATTTGTTGAGTTATTTCATGGGTTGTATTGCTCTGGTTCGATGTGTGTTGGTGTTACGTCGTGGTATGGCTGTGGTGGTGTGGTATCCGTATGCAGGCTGAGGCACTAGTGCCTCAGCCTGCATACGGATACCACACCACCACAGCCATACCACAACGTAACTCCAACACACATC
>Ga0123357_10013132_pt1 | contig 10721 bp, 10 predicted proteins | sample TergutEmb28metaG_FD_89873 | JGI IMG/M metagenome (GOLD analysis project Ga0123357, IMG submission 89873) | Embiratermes neotenicus P4 segment gut microbial communities from Petit-Saut dam, French Guiana - Emb289 P4 | ecosystem: Host-associated > Arthropoda: Insects > Digestive system > Gut ...
TCAAGAAGAACGCTTGGAGGATATTTCCCCCCCTCGGTTTGGGAAGCAGCCGCCGGTTCCGTAGGAACCGGTGTTTCCGGAGGAACCAGCGGATTCAAAGGGTCAGCGTCCTGCCGGGTGCGAAGCGGCCTGGAGTAGAGCGGGGTTTCCGCGGAGGAGTATTGCTCTATAGCCGCCGGCAGATCCGCTTCATTTTCAGCCGCATCCTGAACAACCGTTTTCTGAACGGCAGACTCCTGCGTATCCGCTGGTGGAGCGCTTTGGGCCTGGAGCGCCATCCCTGTACTCAAGCAGCCGAGGACGGCAATGCATAGAAATACTTTAGGGACAATTTCTGATTTTTTATTTGAATTCAGAATTTTTCTCCGTAATAGATCCCCGCCCATTCCCAGCGGCCGTGTATTTCCGGATCGGGGGGGAAGTATATCTTTCGGAAATACAGGTACCAGGTGGAAATGTACTGGGACCAACCCCAGGTACGGAGATATGCTTCGTTGGCATTGGAACTTACATCCAGATCATCCGCATACCGTATGCGATTACCCCGCATAAAGTCCGAGAGATTAAAAACGTTGTTGCCTGTATTATCGCTATCACTGGTATCTTCCTGCTCCCAGGTACGGGTAAAGAAATTTACTTTAGCGTGGTACTGCCAGAGCCGGCTGCTGGAACCGGCGTCCATGGCGGCCTTGACGGCGTTTACCAGGGTATTGAGGTTTTCAAACGTCCAGTCCTTGGCGGAATTATTGAAATCCACCAGGCGCTTTGCGTAACTGTCGGCATTGGGGAAACCCGGAACGTTGGAATCATCGGCGTAGGAAAGGTATTGAGTATAGGCGTTAATGGCGCTGTTCCATTCCCCAATACCTTCATAGGACTGGGCCAGCATAAAAAAGGCTGGTCCAGGATCTATCTGATCCAAAAACCGGGATATCAGTTCTTCATAGTACCATACCCTCTGCTGGGGATTGGTTACCAGAGTGATAAGCTGATTCAGACAGGACAGATGTATTGATTTACCCTGGACTGTTAAATCGGGATAGTTCTTGACGATCATGTCAAAGTAGAGCGCCGCGGGGGGATATGCTTCCATCTGCTGGTAGCCAAACCCTATCATAAAAAGATAGTACGTGTTATAGGGATCGGCAGGGTTTTTGTGGATACGATCCCCAAGAAAATTAATGAGCTTGCTGTACTCTTTCTGTTTCACATACGTGTTGGCAATTTCCCGGATCACCGCAAACTGTTCCGGGCTGCTTTCCGTTTCGCCTGAGAGAAGGGAATAGTATTTATTCAGGACATCCTGCTGTTCCCCTGTTCCGCAAATGTAATAGGAATCGATTGCCGGCGCCGCTGTTTTTACGGCCGGAGATTGGTTATTTAGGCTGGTGGCTGCGTTTTCGCAGCCGGGAAAAAGGACTAACAGCGGCGAGAAGAGGATAATAGCCAAAATTCGGCAAAGAGTAAAATTTTTTTTGGCTTTTTTCATATTTCCCTTGCAATCCTAGCATGGTGAACGCCCATTGGCAAGGGAAGAGGATGTGTTTATATTCATATTATGTGGTCTAAACCTATCCGCATACTGAACGCAATTACATTTCCGGAGCAGAGCGCGAACCATAAGTTCGCGAACCTATGGTTCGGTAAGGTATGGACCCTGCCTTCCAATCAGGAGTGGAAGGAGTGAGCAAGCTCCCGGAACGTCAAGGTAAAACGCCGCAGAAGCAGGGGCGTAACGGCGGAGAGAACCTTGTTTACCTGACGCCGCTGTTTTTTATGTTGGCCTTTATTCTGGCCACTTGCGGGACCGCCGTGCCCACGGAAACCCCGCTGCCCACGGAAGCTCCCGCGGCAAAGTCCCCGTCCCAGCCGAATTCGCAGCCTTCCGCTGCCGGGGGAATAGTGGATGAAATTCGTACCTATACCGAGAAAGGCTCTCCTTCGTCTCTGTTAAGAGCCCTGGATATTATCCGCAGCCGGGATCTTGGTTCCACCGAATTCGGCCGGGTAATGGTCGCTGTCAATGTGATTCTTCTTAAAACTCTGTATCCTTCGGTTCAAGTCCAACTGCCCGCGCCGGATCCTCCCATAACCCATAGTTATTCCAGGATCCTGAAAGACGCGGAGAAGGGAATCTATACCCCGCCCCAGCAGAATTCAACGGATTATCTGGAGTATATCCTGCCGTTTCTCGCCTACTATCCGGACAGGAGTCCCGATTCCGGCGACCCCCGGAGGGGAACCCCCGGTACAGGGGTAAAAGCCGTTCCAACAGAACGTCTCCTTTCTGCCCTGCCGGATCTGCAAAAAGGCGCAACCCTGAACCCTGATTCGGTCCTGGCAGGTTTCTTTATGGGGATTGTGTATGAAAATACAGGCCGGCTGGACGATGCCTTTACCCAGTACTCACGGGCCTGGGAGCTGTTTCCGGATTGTTTCCCCGCGGCTTTGGGGCTTGCCCGGGTAATGGATGCCCAGGGCCGGAAAGATGATACCGTACGATTTTTGCAGGACCTGGTTACCCGTTTCCCCGATAACATTCAGGTTAAGCGTCAATTGGCCCTGGCCTATTATCGCAGCGGTGACTGGTCCAGGGCAGAGACCGCGGTGGCAGAGATCCTCCAGCGGGACAACCGGGACGCGGAATTTGTTTTGATGCGGGCCCGTATTTTCGTGGAGGAAGGGCAGTTTCTCCAGGCTCAGGCTCCTCTGGATATATACGGTACGATCAGTCCCGATAACAGGCTCTATCTTTTCCTCCGCGCCAGGGTACAGGCCGAAGGTTACCATAACCGGGACGCGGCCCTGAACTACCTCAGGGCCATACTGAGGAGTCCTCCGGTAACAGACTCTGCCGATGATTCGGCTCTCCTGTTGGCAGTTTCGCAGTATGCCGCCCGGCTTCTTATGGGATCCCCCAGGTCCGAGGATCAGGCTGAAGGCAGGGATCTGCTCAAAAAACTCCTGACCGTTCCTAACCCCTCTCTGGATGTGGTTAGTCTTGCCCTGGAGGACGCGATACGCCGGGAAGCATGGAAGGAAGCCCAACCCTATCTTGCCCGGCTCCTCGAAGAGCGCCGCTCTTCCCAGGATCTGCTTGCCGCCGCTACGGTGGAGCGGGGGCAGGGGAATAACGCTGCCGCCCTTTCCTACGCGCGGGAACTATACGAACGGGATCGTTCCAACGAGGATGGGGCTATCGCGTATATTTCTGCGTTGATTGATACAGGCCGCCTGGATGAGGCGTCCAGGATGATAGAAAGCCGCCTTAACGGTATGTCGGGGGGGGCACTCAAAAGCCGCTACTATTACCTTCGCAGCAGGGTGAGGAATAACGAGGAATTGGCGATGAATGATCTCCGCTCCAGCCTTTTTGAAGATCCCCGCAATCTTGACGCCCTTAGCGCCATGTTTGAAATTTACCACCGCCGCAAGGATGAGCGGCGTGCGGTGTACTACCTCAAGCAGGCACTGGCCCTTGATCCGGACAATCCCCGGCTCAAACGCTACGAAGCCGAGTATGCCGCTGCCCTAAAACAGTAATTTGTCGCTCTGCTGCATACGGAGCCAGCGGCGTTATCCACGTTTTGGTGATAGAATATGGTATGCGGCTTTTTATGGCTATTAATTTTAGCGGCGGGATAAAGGACAAGCTTCTGGAACTCCAGGAACAGCTCCGAATCCAGACTTCAAAGGGAATTTTTACCCGTTTCGAAAACTTTCATCTTACTTTGGCCTTTCTGGGGGAAACCCCCGCAGAAAAGTTAAACTTGCTTTTCCGGCTCATGGAGGAGTTCAATTCGCCTCCCGTTGATATCGTCTTTAACCATATAGGCTGCTTTACCCATAGCCGCAAAGAGCTCTGGTGGATCGGATCGGATCCGGAAAGCCCCGGCTCTCTCCTCCTCAGAGGTATCCACGAACGGCTTCTTTCCCGTCTGGAAGAGGGAGGCTTTGCCGTTGACAAGCGTCCTTTCAATGCCCACATAACCCTGGCAAGGGAGATAAAGCACCCACTGCCCATAGTCCTGGAAGCGCCAGAAATAGCGATCAGAGCGGATCGTATAAGCCTCATGAAATCCGAACATATCAGGGGAATATTAACCTACACGGAAATTCAGAAGGTGGTATTATCTTCTGGCCGTAGATAACAAAAAAAGACTGCATTTTCAGTCTTTTTTTGTGGGAAAAAACTCCGAAAATGAAGACTTCTTGAAAAACTACTATTTTTTTGTCAAAAAACGAAGCAAAATACATTCCCATGCCATATAAGGGTAGAGGTAGCCCAATGAAAGAACAATTTATCTCTCCCCTATACGACGCTGTTTTCACCCATGTTTTTGGCAACCAGCGGAATATCGCCAACACCCGGAACTTCCTGAAAGCTCTGCTTGATATCCCCGAAGAAGATTTTGACAGGCTCACCATCAAGAACACTGTCTTAAAGCCGGCTTTTTTGGGGGGAAAAACCGGTATTGTAGACCTTGTCCTTACTACCAAATCCGGCAGAGTAATCCATATTGAGATGCAGGTCGAAAGGGCCAACAATCTGCGTAGTCGTATCCTGTACTACGCCGCCCGGCTTTTATCTGAACAGTTGAAGAAGAGGCAGGATTACGATACCCTTCATCAGGTAATCAGTATCCTGATCTGCGATCACCAGCTGCTTGAGGAAGAAGAATCGTATTATAACGAATACGTACTGAGGAACAAGGAAAACCGTTGCTTTACGGATCTGCTGAAGGTGATTATACTGGAATTACCCAAGGTTCCGGGAAAAGAGGACAGCCGGGTATGGCCCTGGTTACAGTTTCTGAAAAGTAAAAGCGTGGAGGATTACAGGATGCTGGTAAAGAAACACCCTGAAATGAAACAGGCGACTAATTGCGCGCAGAAATTTTCATTGGGCGACCGGATACGGACTACGATACTGCTTAGGGATATGAGGCGGACAGCCATACGGGACAGGGAAGAATACGTCTATGAGGACGCCCAAAGAAAAGCCCAGGAAACTATAGAAAAAGCCCTAAAGGAAGCCAGAGAAGAAGTCCGACAAGAGGTCCTACAAGAAGCCAGACAAGAAGCCAGAGAGCAAGTCCAACAAGTAATACTCAATATTGCCACTAAAATGAAAAAAGCGGGTATGTCTCCTGGACAGATTGAAACCTTAACCGGCCTTACTCCGGGAGACTTCAAATAATTCCCCATGATGATCATTGAACTATGTACTTAAAGTAGAAGCGGAATATTTACGTTCAGGCCGATCAATCAGGGTTTGCGGGTTTTACAGGAGATATCCTTCCAGCAGCTTTATGAGTTCCTCGTGATCAATAGGTTTACCCAGGTGGTGGGTCATGCCGGCGGCCATACATTTATCTACGTCGTCTTTGAATACATTGGCGGTCATGGCGATAATTGGGATCTGCCGTCCGCCCCCGGGACTCGAGTGCTCTTTTTCAAGCGCCCTTATTTGCCTAGTGGCTTCGTAACCGTCCATCTCCGGCATATGTATGTCCATGAGGATCACACTGTATTTATCCGGGTCGGCCTTGTAGTATTCTACTGCCTTAAGGCCATTTTCCGCGCAGTCCATATTGAATCCTGAGTCTTCGAGATACGAGGTTACAATTTCCCGGTTAATTTCCACATCTTCCACGATCAGGATAGAATGCCCCGCGAATTTGGGCATATTCTTTCCCGCAGCATTCTGGGTCGCCGCTCCACCGAACTGAAGGTTCAGGGAATCTTTTGCCGCCCCTCTGCTCCCAAGCTCCACGGTAATCGTAAATCCGAATGTCGAACCCTCTCCGGGCGTGGAATCTACATATATGGTTCCGCCCATCAAGTGAATAATACTGGTACAGATGGGAAGTCCCAGACCGGTACCTCCGTATTTCCGTGTAATGCCTCCATCGGCCTGTTCAAAAAGACTGAAGATCTTGTCAAGCTCCTCCTCCGGAATGCCTATCCCACTATCCTCTACTTTTATCTCCAGTGTACAGGTTTTTTCGTCTTCTTTGAGCTTTTTTACCGAAAAGGAAATTGTTCCTTCAGGGGGTGTAAATTTGACCGCGTTGGAAAGAAAATTATCCAGTACCTGGGCGAGCCTCTGCTGATCCGATACTATGTTCTCCGGCAGATCCGCGTCAAAATCCAGGTTGAGGATCTGTTTTTTGGCATCCAGCGTGAATTTTTGTGTTTCGATTATCTTTTTGAGCATCTGGGGCAGGTTAAATTCCTCATCAATGAGTCTGAAGTTCCCTGCCTCTATTTTGGCCATGTCCAGAATGTCGTTGATCATCCCAAGGAGGTGTATTGACGCTTCGTTTATCTTCAAGAGACAGCCGGAGATTTTTTCAAGATCTTCCGAGGTCTGCGCAATGGTACTCATTCCGATAATTGCGTTCAGGGGAGTACGCATTTCATGACTCATTCTGGCGAGGAAATTACTTTTTGCCAGGCTTGCTTCATTCTTTTCATTCAAATAGGAAACTGTTATATTATTTGGGTCTTCTTTTTTGGTTTCCAACGGCTTCCTCTTTATAGATTATAAACACACCCGTTTTTCTATAATGACGCAAAAATAAGAAAAAGTCATTATAAAAATCTATTATTTTCATGAATTTTAATATATTATTTAATAAAAATGATAATTCTGATAGAGTAGCAGAGGGGATAGCGGCTGTATGGGTAAATACTTTAGATCTCTGTTTTATAGTCTGGGGTTTTTCGCTTGCCTGCTTAAAGGGGTGGGGAACTTTGCGCGCCGGGGACAGGCAGCCTATAAAATACTAATAATGCAGATACTCTTCACCTTTGTGGAAGCCCTTGGGGTTTCTTCCCTTCTGGCCCTCGGGATCGGGGCGGCGGTGAATATTATCGGTATTCCTTTTCTGGCCTCCCTTTCCCAGGAACGCCTGATATACACCCTGCTTATCGCCATCATAACCCGGGAACTGGGCCCTCTCCTCACGGCTTTCATCATTATCGCCCGGTCCGCTACAGCTATCGCAACCGAGATAGCGGGAATGGTGATCTCCCACGAAATGGAAGCCTATATATCCATTGGTGTGGATCCTATAGAATACCTCGCGGTTCCCCGGTTTTTGGGGGTAACCATTTCCCTTTTTATGCTTAATATCTTTTTTAGTATTTTTGGTCTCGTGGGTTCCTATGTGGTGGCCCAGTTTTTCAACCCTCTGCCAGCCTCGGTTTATTTTGGCAACCTGCTTGAAATATTGACCTTGCCGGATTTGCTTATTTCCATTATAAAAAGTATAGGGTTCGGGATGGTTATTTCCGTAGTAGCCATAAACCGGGGTCTTGCGGTGGAACGGGCGTCTACAGAGGTGCCTGTGGCCGGGCTGAAAGCCGTTGGGGCTGCCTTTGGATGGTGTATAATTCTGGACATTTTATTTTCCGCTCTGTACTATATATTAGTTGGGCTTTAAGGTTGGATTCTCATGGCCGGGATCATCGAGCTGAAAAATGTTTCCTTTGTTGCGCAAAACCGTCTCATCGTTAAAGGTTTCTCCCACGAGTTTGAGGAAGGGAAAACCACCGCTCTGGTTGGGCCTTCCGGAAGCGGCAAGAGTACGGTGCTGAAACTCTCGGCTGGTCTTCTGGTTCCAAAGGTTGGCGGGGTAAGCTTCCGGGGGAGGGATATCTTTACCATGACCCGTGATGAAAACCTCAGGTTCCGCCGGGAATCTTCCATGGTTTTTCAGGATTCCGCCCTCTGGGCAAACCAGAATCTCTTCCAAATATTGGAGTTGCCCCTTCGTATTCATTTCCCCCAAATGGCCCGGCCGGAACGGGAGAACCGTATTCAGTCAGTGCTTCAGGAAGTAGGGTATAAGCGGGATCTTTCCATCCGGCCTTCACTGCTTTCCATGGGCGAGCAGAAACTTATTGCCTTTGCCAGGGCCCTTATGTGCCGGCCCAGCCTGTTGTTCCTTGACGAATGGACAGAATCGCTGGACGATTCCGCGGCTCAGCGGCTTATTCAGCTTGTGCAGCACCACCAGAAGGAACAGCATACGGTTATTTTTGTAAGCCACGATTTCCGTATTGTAAAGAGTCTTGCCGATTATATACTTATGATCCTGGGAGGGCAATTTTTCCTCAAGCTCTCCCGGGAACAGATAGAGAAGGATGAGGATCTGGCCCGGTACGTGGAAAGAGGTATCGCGTCATGAGGGGGTAGATAGTGAAATTTAAAATCCGTTTTGCCGATCAGATTGTCGGTTTCTTCGTTGTCCTGTCCCTGGTTTCCGTGGTGGTTGTCATTGTGCTGCTCGGACGGTCTCAGCGCTGGTTCGCAAAGGATCTTTCGTTCCATACCATTTTACCTACCGCGGGCGGGGTAAGCAAAAATATGGATGTTCAGTACAGGGGCTTTACCATTGGAAAGATAAAGAATTTCTATCTGACTGACGAAGATGATGTGGAAGTTGTTTTCACGATTCAGGATGAATACAAGGATCGGGTCAGAAAGGGTTCTCTGGTGGAAATGATGATCAGCCCCGTTAATCTGGGCAATCAGTTTCTGTTCCATGCCGGGAAGGGGGAGATGCTTGCCGAAAATACCCTTATACCGGCTGTGGGATCCGACGAGGCAAAGCAACTGGTGACGCAGGGATTGGCGGAGGAGCCCCGGCATGACGACAGCATATCCCTTCTGATGAGCCGGGCCAGTTCCATCCTGGACGACGTTGGCCGGATAGTTACCCAGGTGAACGAAGCCCTCGGGCCGGGGAGCGACGCTACCAATATCGGCAAAATTATGGGCAGTGTTCAGAAGACAATGGCCGGGGCCGAAGTTCTTCCCCAGACAGTGGACCGGACAACCGCTGATATTACCAAACAGATTGAGCTGCTTCAGGCTGAACTCAAGCCCATCCTGGTCAATATCAGCGCGCTTACCACGGAATTAAACAATCCCAACGGCCTTCTCTACACGGTGCTGGATACGAACAGCGATGTGTATACCAATCTGGTAAAGTCGCTCCGTTCGGTTTCTGCTATACTTGATAATCTTGATAAGACAGCGGCCTTTATTCCGGGGCAGGTTCCCCAGCTTGCCGGTCTTATTTCGGATCTTCGGGTAACCATGAAGTCCGCCCAGGATGTGCTGGTGGCATTGACCAACAATCCCCTGTTCAGGGGGGGAATTCCCCAAAAGCTGCAAACCCAGGGCGGCGGGACAAGTCCCCGCGATATACAGTTCTAGGAGTGAGGAATGAAAAAAGAAGGTATCAAACCACGGCAAAAGAATAAAGCAAAAGTATTATTTTATGGTGGTGTTGGAAACAGGGTATTGGTTTTTTCATCGTTTCTCATTCTTCTTTTCCCGGTTCTCTTTTCATTTTCCGGTTGTTCTTCTGTTCCTAAAAAGCCGGCGGAAATTTTTTCCGATCGGAATACGGCGGTCAACCAGTTGAACCTGGCTAACCAAACCGCCGCCCGGGGGCGCTACGAAGATGCCCTGCTTATCCTGGGAGATGCCAGGCGCCTGGCACTGAGTACCGACGATCCCGCCCTGCGGATAAAGACCTCCACCAGCAGGGGAAGTATTCTCTTTTCCCTGGGACGCCATGATGAGGCTTTCGCGGAATGGGAAAGCGCCGCTGCCGAGGGTGACGCCTCTGGTGAACCGGTTCTTGCGGCGCTTGCGCGGATCTACTCGATTAGGGCAAAACTTGTTCAGCTTGGCATTGATAACCCCCAGGGCGGAAAAGACGCTGAATCTGCCGCGGGGGAATACAAGGCCCAGATTGTCACGCAGATGAACGCGGTTAAATCCGATCTTGTTTCAACCGCCGCGGGATATGTTACCCTGGGTCTGGCGGAAAAACAGTTAAAGCACTGGGCCGAAGCTGAAACCGCGCTAAAGAACGCTCTGGATATTCACGAAAAAAACTTTTACCTGGAAGATACAGCCTATGACTGGTTCCTTATAGCTTCCATCCGTTCCGTAGCGGGAAACTACGATTCTTCCCTGGAAGCCTTGAGGACTGCTATCGGTTTTGACCGCCGGGCCGAAAACGGCTTCGGCCTCGCTTCAAGCTGGCAGGCCATGGGAGATGTGTATCAAAAAGCAGGCCGTACCGAAGAATCCCGTTCGGCCTGGCGCCGGGCCGCCGATATTTTCCGCGCCATAGGCCAGAGCGATCAGGCTGAAAAAGTAGAAGCAAAGCTATAAGGAAAGGAACGGGGTTCAGGGAATAGTTTGCCAATATCGGTTCCATTCCCTGGTCCCAGTCCCTTATCCCTACTTGTTGCTTTTCACTTTCAGCAGCCGGTTGTAGGCGCTTATAAGGGCAAAAATACTGGCCCGGACTATATCTGTGTGCCTTCCCGCTCCCCAGCAGGCGGCCCCGGCGCTGTCCTTTATTTCAACGTAGGCAATGGCCTCGGTTCCGGCGCCGGAACCCAGGGCCTGCTCATGGAACGCCGATATATCAAAGTCGTTTATGTCTCCCCTGTGCATAGCGTCCACAAAGGCGCTGAGGTTTCCGTTGCCTTCACCGGAAAGAATCTCCTCATGGCCGTTAAAAAGTACCGTTGCCGAACACTTGACTTTATCCGGTGACTCGGGAAGGGACGAGGCCGCGATGCTGATAAGCCTGAGTGGTTCTTCCACATTCAGGAAATTCTTTGTAAAAATATCCAGAATTTCGCTTGAGTCCAGCTCGCGTCCCAGACTGTCGGAAATGTCA
>Ga0123357_10013134_pt1 | contig 10721 bp, 4 predicted proteins | sample TergutEmb28metaG_FD_89873 | JGI IMG/M metagenome (GOLD analysis project Ga0123357, IMG submission 89873) | Embiratermes neotenicus P4 segment gut microbial communities from Petit-Saut dam, French Guiana - Emb289 P4 | ecosystem: Host-associated > Arthropoda: Insects > Digestive system > Gut ...
GCGCCCCCCCACCCCGCCCCCCCCCCCCCCCCAAACTACGCCCACGATACTGACTACACTATCTCGGCTGACATTGTTGTTTGATATACTTAAAAATACATTGCGAATGAATTTTAATTTTTGTATCTGTCGTACGCAAATTCTGTGCCTACGCTCGTATAATCTGTATTACTTCCAGTGTTTGTCATCCATTTAGAAACGCGAGGCAGGTTAGGACAATAGCATTGCCCAGCGTCCCCAGGAGTCAGAAATAAAGACATGTAAAACAAAAAGCATTAATCGATACAACGAATGTAACATTTTTATGGTGTAGTGAAATCAAACACACATGTTATAAAATCACCATTGAAATAGTTTTGCGTCGTGGATATCTTTTTTTTTTTTTTCGTGACCCACTCGGAATAGCTGCGCGACCCCAAATTGGGGTGGTAACACACAGGTTGAGGTTAACGCTGTTTTATTCGTTCATGTTCCTGTGATTTCTCTTTAAGCATTTTAGTGATTTGTCAGCATCCTTAAAGATGCAAATTGTCAGGTACTCTTTGCGTGGTCGTACCGATGCTGTCTGTGATGTACCACTAAACCGGCAGCTTTGTTTGACGTTTTACATCCGTGTTTGTCGCCTCTGCCCGCCCTGTCATCATGGTGTGATCTCTACACGTTGAACTGAGGAACCACGGAGCACGAAATATGGTTATGTGTGTCACTGTCCATGTTGCAGCTACGAGTGGTCGGCGCAGATTCGAAGTCAAAACCAATTTAAACACATAACAGCGGAATTGTCAATATCAGTGATTACATTTACTGGTTGAAAACTGACATGTGAATTCAAATAGAGAGAGTAGCAATTAGCATGCCTCAGCTGCGTCCAGCGGTGCATGCATGTTCGAACATATAATATTACTAACTGCTAAAATTGGGGGGTGCCTAACAAAACTGAGCTGTAATGTGGCTTCGCGTCTGTAAGCCCAGGCATCGACCAACCCTCCACGATTTAATTCGGCTGCGTCTCGAGCTACTTATTTTATAAACACCCAAATAAGAGCACTTAACTGTTTGCGTGGTACATGACAGGGGTCAGAAAAATTAGGACTTCAGTGTGAACAATGAACTCACATTACTGATGATTTTATAGCGTGTAAACGTGCATGTTTGACTTGTTGTTCGGTTTTGATACTGTGGTTACTGTAAAAAGCCAACATATTCAGTTGTCGTGGATATGGTAAAGGCAGAGTTCTTCCCTGTACACACAGTGAAGGCGTATGGGGAAATGGATATGTAGCTTCACTCTTTATCCTCTCCAGTAGATGAATATGTGTGGTCAGCTTCATGGGCCGACCGCTTTACCCCCAGGGAAAGATTCCTCGTTGCCCATTGAATGGGAGACCGGATGGGTGTCAGAGCCGGTCTTGACACTTCGGAGAAGAAAATAAATGCCTACCGTCTGCCGGAATCGAACCTGATTGATCGGTTGTCCGGCCAGTTGCCTAGTCACTGTGCAGATTTCTAGAAAACATAACCCTGGGTGAGCTGCTATTGTGAAGGACACAACCGATCGTTACAGAAGCAGGGTGGATGGCTTCCAGTTGCACCGAGTTGACGAACGAACGCCGATTTATGCCTGTGCCAAGTTTCCAGTCTGTCTCCTAGCTGCTTTTTGTGACCTAGGCTAGTATTGTGGACACCACTTACATACAGCGGAGTCTTTTTTCCCAGAAGCTAATAGTCGCTCAGATAGACAAGAACAGACCCCCCATCCACGCCAATGAACCTAAAGTAAGCCACAATTCGCCACTGGCCCTGTCCTGAAGAAGACACACCCAGTGCACATCCTGACGCCTTGTTTCTTTAACCCGTTGACGCCTAAAGGCCACTATAGTGGTCGTACCGCACCGCTAACCTCTAAACGTTGCATTTTATATATTTATTCAACAAATACAGGTACTGAATATTTTAAACATTGTATACACTCTCCTTTTTTTTTTTCTCTTCAAAATGCAGTTTGTTTCATAATTCTAATATATTTGGTTCCTGTTTTATTCACATTTTATATACAGTGTGTGCTAAAATTTAAAAAAATAATTCAGGCACCAAAAGGTTAAGATCCGTTCTTTTCGTAATATCGTCCTGTCGACACCTAGTTTTCACAAGTGTTCTCGTATCATCAAGGCTTATATTAAAATTTTGTATGTATTTCTACTATCCCTAATTCGTGCTTCATGCGTCGACGAACTCATCCTACGGTACTTGCTCACCGAACAGCATTTCATGACTTTTAAACCGTATTGTTTAAGCGTACTAAGTTTGTAATTGAAAGTAACATTGATAAGGCTGAATATTATTGCATGATTATTAATTAAATTATCGTTGCATGAATCTGTGAACTCCAGTATTGCAAATAATAACTGGCCGATTTTCGTACGTTTAGTGCACTTGCGCCATGTTTCGGCATATCAGCGTTTTCTCAGTTGCAATCTGTGCGATGAGGTGTGTTAAAAGACAGTTCCAGTGCGACGTACCGAACCACATCGGCTCACTTTCTGTTTCGCCTCTCAGTCAAGGACCTGTCCTTTTTTGTATGGCAAATGGAGGTTAATACCCCATAAGATGTCCCATTCTACTTGATACTTCCCTTCTTCGCCCCTAATGTTTGAAAGAACCTGTGCCATCTTTGTTAACCACCCTGTCTTCTTATTCACCTGTTGATTGTCACTTTGTGACGTGGAGCGCTTGCTGAACGTTGCTGTTCCGTGACGTTGTTTATACCGGCCTTCTAGTGCGTCGTAAAGAAAAGTATGAGGAATTTTTGCGTTTTGTTGACCGTTCATCCTAATATAATGATAGTTTTTTTACCAACTTGATGCACAAATTTGTAAAAAAAGACTATCAGTATGAGGAATTTTCGGGATAAGGTGACAAATAAATGACCTTATTCCGACAACTTCTGTCAACTGAAGAGCATGAGACCTCTGTGACGAATCAAGGAAGAGGGCATAACGCTGTCGATTTCGACGCTTCCGTGTCCTGTGCATTGATTCGTTTACGGTGTTATTTTTCTACTTCCCCCGAAGATATTTTTAAAAAATGCTGGTTAGCTAGGCATGCCACTGTATGTTTCACATAACTGAAACACGTTCCCAGTTCTGTGTATTGATTTGTGTCTGACTAAAACGTCTGAATTAGAGGTTATAATAAATGTCTATCATATACCAACATACGCACAAATAAGTGGTGTAAATTTATATTAAAATTACTCCGACATGCTTCGGTGTTAATATGCCATCTTCAGGGAGTTTACAAGTTTTTTCAGCTAAAGTCATGAAATATTGACATGATAAAATACAATATAGTAGTGTGTTGTTATGATAAAATCTTGGTAAATGTGGCTGCATATGTAATTACTGGTTAGGCGTGTGTGTGTGTGTGTGTGTGTGTGTGGTGCGGAGTAAACTTCCGGTTCCTGTTTACTCCGCACAACACACACACCTAACCAGGAATTACATATGCAGCCATATTTGCCAATATTTTACCATAACAACACACAACTGTATTGTATATTATCATTTTAATAATTCATAACTTTAGCTAACACAAAATGTAAACTCCCTGACGGTGTATTAACACCAAAACATGTCGGAGTAATTTTTATATATATTTACACCACTTATTTGTGCATATTTGGGTATATAATAAACATTTATTATTCAATATGCACGGTATGAACATAATAGTAGAGGTCATAAGTTCTTTTCTTAAGTGTTGTTAGTGTTGATTACCACACTGGATGCAAGCATAGGGCGAAGCTGTCAACACCTTTCCCTTTTGCATTATTTGTCTTTAGTTATAATGTGGATGGCACGTCTGTCAGTGTCTAGTTATAATGTGGATGGCACGGCTGTCAGTGCTGCACATTGCGAAAAATTGATCTTAAATATAATAAGCCTGTGATGTACACCGAAAGTTGACAGGCGAATTCTTGCCAAGGGCTAGTGTTTCTAACACAGTGTACCGTTGTTGTAGTATACAAACACACATTACTATTTGACATGTACAGTACTTATCTCAGTTTTGTTTGATTTTACGTATTTCATAAATTTCCTTAAATATTTAATTAAAAATAAGAAAAAGAAATGGACGGTGAAAGGGAAAAGAGTTTTATTCCACAAAGCTTCACGTTTGGAATGGGAAATAATTTGTGCGTGGGTTGGTATTACAATTCCATATAGCCAGTAGAGCGTTATTCCTCTTTTTGAACCGGAGACCGATTTCCTGCAGCATCGTCGAGCATCACACCTCCCGCCAAAGGAAGTCTTACCGTTGGGCCTTCAGCCACAAGAACCTGCTGCCGATCGCTGAGGGCCATTGATTGCTCTCTCTCTCTCTCGACCGATATTTTAGCTGCGAGTGCGGAGATAAAGAAACGTCTTTTCCGTATATTCAAGCGTTTAGTGCGAAAATGGTTCTTGATAGGGATAGAATCCTGGCCTCAGATGAGCCAGTGGTTGCAGCGCCTGATGATACTTGTGTGTGGAACACTGGTAGAGGCTAAGGTGCACTTCTAAACGACATGAAGGCGTGTGGGACATGAAGGTATAGTTCCACTCATTCTCATCTTCGGCAATAGTTGGCGATGAGTGTTCAGCATTCACGCCCCGGTCGCTTTAACTCCCAACAAGCACTTCCTTTACCCGTTGAATACGAGGCTGAGTGGACTCCAGAACCGGTCTGGATCCTGTGGAGAAGATAGACGTCTCCTCTGCCGGGCATCGAATCACTATTTATGGGTTATCTAGCACCTGCCCTAGTCACTCACTACATCGACTGCGTAACCCGTGCTCGTTAAGTAGCATAGGTGGAAAGGTAATTGGCACGGGAAAAGCAAAGCGCTCGGACATAAATATAGCCCACTCAGTTTTATAAAGCAAAGGAGCCGAGGGGAAGCGACTAGCGATATTCGGTACATAAAACAATGACGTCATATTTGAAGATGGGATTTTAGAAAAAGAGGTTTTGAGGGTGGAAGGTGGATGTATCTGGTTCATGATTGCCTCCACCGCGTCAGAAACCGTGGAGCTGACGTCACGTTTTGCTGTAGAATGTCTTGTGAGGGCGTCGCCCCATCTGACGTACTTGTGGTTCATACTGTGATACACTAACGAAATCCTGTAATCTTAGACCGCCTCAGACGTATTTTAATATTTCCATTCTCCTTCTTTGCATATTCAACAGCCGTACTGCTGGAAATTTTGTAGTCATTTTATTGGAAACTTCTCCAGGGCTTTGAATCGTAACAACGTATTCTACAAGGACTTTTCATAATTCTAAGATGCCCGAGGCACCTTCAGTTTCAGGGTTTCTTTTATGAAAATGCATTCAAGATGTGAGGCAGCTAAAGAAATTCTTAATCAGCTGTTTGCCTTATCGCAGGATAAAAAAGAGTAACGAGTTACGAAAGGCCGGATGTAGATGGCGAAGAAAGCGTAACAGCTGTAGGAGGTAACAAAATGAAAACAAAGGTTCACTGTATAAAGGTATTGTGCTGTGGGCTTAATCATAACCAAGAAACCGGCAGCGTCGCCTATGTCACACGAACTGCAGAATACCATAGTGCAGTAATCTGAAAAATGGTAGTGGTTATTAGCATGAAAAGGCTAAAGCATGGATTTCATACCCGCGGCCGCCAGCTTGTATTGAAAGGCCCGCGGCTGCGTTTGTAAATTGTTTATATACAAAAAATGTACACAATAATAGAGGCGGTTGGATGTAAAATTTACTTTTATTTTTCCACGTACGGCCAGTGTGGCCCTTTGCCGGAAGCCCATGGCCTAAAGGCTTTAGAGGAAAGTTACGGAAGAAGTTATGATCGTTCGTCCCCAGGGTTTATCTCAAAATCACTAAAGATATTTTAGTTAACACTTTGCTAGTATTATTTTATTGTGTTCGTATTTACCTAGCGTTGTGTATATTGATCAGCATATTCATCAAAAGCAGAAAGTATTGACCGTTAATTTCTATCAGTACTAACAATGGAGCTTATTCCAATTGGCAAATAATCATATTGCTAAATTATTTTCTGCAGCTATATGACAACTGTTACATTGGATGCTGTGAAGTGTTGTTGTGTTGCTGGCCTGTCGACTGTTGGAATATGACTGCAGGATAGCAGTCAACCACGAGAATAAAAGTTAAATCATTTGTCATTTACTCCTCCGATACGTGATGGCATGGATACAGGCTATTCTGACAACGGATATTCCTGGCTTTTAAGTTCCTCTAGGTAGCATTTCGCTAACTATGTTCCGCGGAACCCTGCGGTGTCGCCCGGCCATACCCTGAGCAAAGAACACTGATTAAATCTGTTCGAGAAGAAAGTTTCGACGCGTATAGCTTCTAGAACAACTTATTTCATGAAGCGGTGTCCGGTTTGGAAACTAATACTGCCTCATCTAATCAAGAAACTTCTCCCATTATAACTTTACGATGTTCCACTAGAGCCTGCTAGTCTTCCCCGCCACTTGTGAATTCGTTCTGGATCCTCAAATAGCATTTCTTTAACTCCAATTTCAATACTAACCTCACCCGCACCAACGACTGGGTCTCCAAAGCTTTTTCTTTCATTTTTTGCGACTAACATGTTTCAGGCTTGTATCACCCCTCCTAAATTGTGTAGGAACCATGATTTCGTAGTCGGTGCAGTGACAATGATACGTACTGGAGGGCCGAGGGATTGCGATACAAGTTCTGCGTCATACATGTTCTGCAGTGCAGACAGAGGTGCCACTAGTTGCCACGACAAGCCAGCCAAGGACGTGGCCGTTAACAATCAGGTTGTGTAGTGCCGGCTATACACTGCAGTCGCGGCTTGCTGCTCGAGAGGAGAGCAGTTGGCTGTTTAATGGTGACGTGTGAGTGAGTGATTGTGGGTGTGGTTGTTCAGTTTCACATAATTTCGTGTTATACACGTTATACTGATGATGTGCCACTAGTTGCCGTAAGTGTATATATGTAATTCGCAGTGTTTTAGTTCCGGCCACTGGATAGTAGCAGTATGAAAGGTTAACTTATAACTTTACAAATACCAGACCCGCGTTTTGTATTGGCGGGAAGAGGTTATGGTGTAGTTGTCACTGATCTTTCTCATTCGGCAGATCCTGGGTTCGTATTTTGACTGGCATATATGTAATTAATGTAATTTATTGTAGTTCTTCTTAGTATTTTTAATACTGCGGAAGTATTTTAAAATGGACGATGGCAGCTTCCACGTCCCTGTCACTGTTCCCGCAATCCTACGATTCGACAGTGTATAGTATAGGTACTTCGTAGGATTTGGTATACGTGTCTTGGAACGTAAGTGTGGGTGCGAAATGGCAGAAATTCAATGCTGCAGCTTTGTGAAAAGTTGCTGCAGAGAGGAGGACGTAGGTTAAATGAGAATAATCAAATCAAGGAGACTGAGATGGGTGGGGCATGCAACACGCATGGATGGATGAAAACAAGACAGGCAGTGTATGTATTACGTGACACTGGGGCGCGTTCCCATAACCATTGTTGCCATGGAAAAGAAAACGAAGTATTGCATATTCTGGGTGTGTGTGTCTGTATCCGCAGTTATACAAAATGCAAAGCGCATGCGTCGTGTTGCTGTCATCTTTGGCCTATCTGGCTGTACACTCTTTCCTCGTTATCTCATAAGCGGTACGAATTTCGGAAAATAGACAGGTGCGCTTTTTCGGAATGCGTGGTTTAATGATTTCCAATTCACAGCATTGCGTTCAAAGTGAAGGAGTTTGTTGTGTGAAGTGTGGGCCTATGTTCAGGTGCAGATTACGGAGAAGAATATTGTGATTCCTTGCGCACACCGCCGAGCGAGCAGTTTGGTGCAGCAGTAAGGCTCCAGTCGAGAAGTACAATTTGGAAACTCGGGTATTCTGACTGAATTTTCTTCGCTTTTTCTAACTGGATGCTGCTGACTGCCTCGTTCCAAGTTCTTGTCTTCTCGTCATTGTTGATCATATACTGTTCTTATTCGTGGCTATGCAATCCTTGTGCAACTGAAACAGGGTTGTTACTTACCCTAAGAATCAGTTTTGCGTTGAATTAACCGCTTTGGTAAAGGTAAAGATAAAGGTAAAGTTCACCCTAGAAGAGGCCACGAAGGCCCAGAGGGGAAGTAGATGTATAGCTCTCTACTCTTTCATTAACCTCGGCGCTGGATGGGGGTGGGTGGTCAACGCCATGCCCCGGCCGCTTTACCCCCGGGAAAGACAGGGTACCCCTTGTATAGGAGGCTGGGAGGGTCCCAGGACCTGTCTGGACGGGTGCGGAAAGTATCGCCTTCACCGGGATTCGATCCCCGTTCCGCCGAGCCCGTAGCGAATCGCTATGCCGACTGATCCATCCCGGCTCACACTAACCGCCTTGACGGAGACTATATACAGTAGATATAAATGAAACTTCGCTCCGTGTGTTTCATGCCGGTTTAAAGTGTTACACACTTCGATGGTTCTACCGCTTCGTCGGCTGCCGCACGCAGCTCCACTCTGCAAAGGTCGGTGACTTGATTACCGAGGTTCCGGACATGTATGGACAGGCTTTGCAGCACTGCTAAGCCGCTCGGGAAGGAATCGATACGGTTCAAGCCACGATACATTCGGTAAACGCACAATTTTAATCTCAAAAGTGTGTATTTTGTTGTCTCGTACTTCGTAATTTTGCGCGCTGAATATTTCTGAAATGGAACAGGGAAGGGGTCGACAGTTCAGCTGCTTCCTGTGTTGTACGCGGCGATTTGCTGCCCTACCACAAAGTCCAACAAGCTGTTCTGATTAATCTGTGACAGCCGTTCTCGTAAGGTGCGTTTTAATTGTCCTCTTCGTCTGCTTTCACGGATTAACCGCCAGGCAGAGGCAAGAGATTTCTGTGAACCCCAGAGCGTCAAGAGCGGTTCTGGGTTGATCCCATTAAATGGATGTTCGGAGGTATATTTCCTGGGGTAAAGCGGCCGGGACGTGAAGCTCGCCACTCAGGTCCATGTAATTTAAATTAATGGCGCTATACCTCCACTCATCCACACACCTCATGGCGTGCACACGGACAGCTTTACCTTAATATTTACTTACGGACAGGTGTTCAGGGCCTTCTCAAGGTTTCTTGGTAGGGTGGTCAGAACAAAATCGTGGACACAGTTGCATGCTCAGAGACGGCTTCGAACTACGGACTCTTTGTTGTCCAGTAATAAGCAAGTAGGTCTATGAATATTTTTAATAACACTTTTTAGGTACATGACCTTCCTGGCAAGGATCTCCATCCCGCGTCTGAACTAGTTTTCCCAGCCCTGTGTATGCTGCGATGTTATCTCTTATCTGAAGCACCGTAACAAAATCAACAGTTGCCTGCTCCTTGTGGGGCCTGAAGTGGCTGCGTTATCGCAACAAGACAGCAGAGCTGGCAATGTTTGTACATGCCTAAGGTACGAACAAGCAACAAAGAAGTGTGTGAGGTTAGGGTGAGGTTCGTGGGGTCACTTCGGACATGTACCCTCGCCTCTCTTGCTTATCCGTTGCAGCATTTAAAATCTAGAGTCACGATTTTGTGTATAAAAAGATATAGATTTATTTTTTGTCTTTGATTACGCTGTTTCAGCCGCTTATGTCATGTAGGATCCGATGGGTTAAGGTGAGATAAGTATAAAATGATATGTACAGGCACAGGCCGCGTGAAGAGACTGGCGGCTCCCGAAAAATCCTCAGTGTTTCGTTGGCTAACCTGGTGTGAGTAGTGTTGCTGCTGCATTTGCGCCCAAGCTGTACCGCATTCTTAATGGGCCCCATTCGTCCCGATTTTTCCAGGACAGTCCCGGTTTTATTAGTTTAAAAGAGCTTTGTCCCGGTGACCTTCAAAACTAATGTCGAAGCGCCGAATATTTCGGGATTTTCCAGCTCGTAAAGATGCCAAATTTCCGACATCGCGTACGAAGATATTGTGTCCGACGGTGGGTGAAAACATCCGTACGAATGACAGTAACAAGAGGGTATGGAAGCGGGAAAGGAAGATGTATAGATTAGGGCTTGTAGTGTGTGTACTGAGACTACAGAGGATAAGGAACGGATATATAAAATGAAATGAGCGTCTGAGTGTTCGCTGGGCTCTTACTATTACTGTTTCAATTTTTGTATCTGTGTATAATAATATTGTTATATGAGCTGTCATGGGCCGGGATAGCGCAGTCGGTGTAACGACTTGCTACGGGCTGTACGGTCCGGGGATCGAATCTCGGTGGGGGCGAGATTTTCCGCACCCATCCAGACTGGCCATGGGGCCCACCCAGCCTCCTATACAATGGGTACCGCGTCTTTCTCAGGGGTAAAGTGGCCGCGATGTGGCGTTGACCACCCATCCCCATCTAGCGTCGAGGTTAAAGAAAGAGTAGAGCTATAATCTGCTCCCACTCTGGGCCTTCCTTGTCTGTTCTAGGTTGAACTTTACCATTATCGGGATTTTCTCGTTGTAGTAATATTAATGCTCTTATATTACTGTTTTTTGTTGCGTAACATGTTAGAAATGTCTTAACAATCCCCACCCACAATAAATTATATTTCTTCCCCCCCCCCCCCCCCCCCCCCACAAAATTTTTTTCCTCCCCCTCTTCCTTTTTTTTTGCGTCGCCTTTTTTTTCTTTACATTCAATAATAGTGTTTTTTTTTTGTCCTACTCTCCTTGCA
>Ga0123357_10013135_pt1 | contig 10720 bp, 7 predicted proteins | sample TergutEmb28metaG_FD_89873 | JGI IMG/M metagenome (GOLD analysis project Ga0123357, IMG submission 89873) | Embiratermes neotenicus P4 segment gut microbial communities from Petit-Saut dam, French Guiana - Emb289 P4 | ecosystem: Host-associated > Arthropoda: Insects > Digestive system > Gut ...
AGGTTACTCTTCGCTTGATGGTCAGTGGTCAGTTGGGCTCCGGAGGCGGGTTCTTCGCAAGTTTTCGCCCGGGCGTGCGCCCGCCAGTCGACGAGCTATATTCAGGTATATGTGCGGCAACAGAGCGACAAATTACTGTTTGTCGGCTGATTGATTTATTATCCACCGGCCAGCATACTGAACCAATGAATACGATACATTCGCGCCTTGCGGCTCTGGGCGTTGGGGTTCCTGAAATTCTCCTGCCCCGGAAGGGGACAGACCTTTCAAAATGGGCGGTTATCGCCTGCGATCAATTTACGCAGGATCGAAACTATTGGGAAAAGGTGCAAACTGTCGTGGGCAACGCGCCCTCATGCCTTAAGCTTATCTTTCCCGAAGTTTACCTTGAGGACGGGAACGATGAAACCAGAAGACGGAGGATTCAGAACATTCGGGAATCCATGGGCTCGTATGTCAATGGCGATGTCTTTGCTTCGCCCCTGCGTTGCTGCGTTTATCTTGAAAGGAGTACACCCGGGCATCCAAAACGCTCAGGTGTAGTATTGGTTATAGATCTGGAACAGTACGACTGGGCTCCCGAATCCCGGCCCCTCATCCGTTCTACCGAGGGGACGGTGAAGGAAAGGCTGCCGCCAAGAATGGAAATACGCCGGGGGGCCCCTCTGGAACTGCCCCACATTCTGCTGCTCATTGATGATGAAGAGGACTCGCTTATTCCTTCTCTTGGCCAAATGGCCCGGAAATATCCTCCGTTATATGAAACTTCCCTTATGATGAATTCCGGGGCCGTATCGGGCTGGGCTCTTGATACTGAAAATACCTGGGCGGTTCTTGCAGACGGACTTGAAGCTCTGGTACGTAAATCGGCGGCGCGTTACGGCGGGGCAGGCTCGCCCTCCGGCGCCAATCCTTTCCTTTTTGCGGTTGGGGATGGCAACCACTCGCTGGCTACCGCAAAAGCCGTTTGGGACGAATACAAAAAATCCCACGCCGGCGAAACGGGTCTGGAAAATCACCCTGCCCGCTGGGCCCTGGTGGAAGTAGAAAACCTCTACGATTCGGGTATCAGCTTTGAGCCCATTCACCGGGTTGTTTTCGGCGTTGAGCCGTCCGAGCTTTTGGAAGCTCTTTCCGGGCCGGGAGATATATCGTGTTTGACGGAAGGCCGCATCATCCGCGTAAAGAGCAATTCGCCGGATATTGCCACCGCCGGTCTTCAGCCTCTTCTGGATAATTTCGTAAAACAAAAAGGGTGTTCGATAGATTACATCCACGGTGAGGAAGAAGTAATACGCCTTGCCATGGACCCGTCACGGCCGACCGTGGGAATTATTTTGCCGCCTGTTCAAAAAGAAGGGCTTTTCAAAACCGTCGCCCAAACCGGTCCACTGCCCCGGAAGAGTTTCTCGATGGGCGAAGCTGACGAGAAGCGTTTCTACCTGGAGTGCAGGAGATTGTTTGACAACGCTTAATGTCCAATGTATCCTAAAAGAAGACAAGAAATATTTCAAAATCAGGAGTAGAAAAATGAAAAAAAACTGCTTTACAGCGTTAATCTTTTTGTTTTGCGCAACGCTTATTTTTACAGCCGGATGTACAAAGAAGGAAGCTGCAGGAAATCAGGCTGAATCTACCGTGAATACTGCCGCCCGGGAAATTACCCTTGTAAGCAACAAGATTGAAATTGACGCGGCGCTGAAAGCTTACGCGCTTGTTTATGAAAAGCAAAGCGGAGTAAAGGTTAATGTACGCAGTTTCGGCGGTGAAACTCCGTATGCGCCAAATATTGCGGCGATGTTCAATTCGGGCAGCGAACCCGAAATATTCGTTATTGAAGGCAAGGCCGGATACGATGACGCCAAGCGTTCTGGAAGAATCAGCGATCTTTCGGACGAGCCCTGGGTTAAAGATACCGATGTCGCCTACAGGGATCCGGCGGATGGTAAAATTATCGGCTTCCCCGTCGCCATTGAGGGCTGGGGACTTGGCTATAACAAAGCGCTGCTCGCCAGGGCGGGCGTAGACCCCGCAAGCATGGTGAACATCGCGGGCATGAAAGCGGCGTTTGAAAAGATCGACTCCCAGAAAGCCGCGCTCGGCATTGACGCGGTTGTTTCAATGGTAGCCGGTCCCGGCATGACCTGGGTAACCGGGCTTCATGGAGTAAACGCCTACCTTGCCCTCGGTCTGCCGTATAACGATTCCACCAGGTACATCGACATGATGCTGAAGGGGCAGGTTGATACTGCCCGCCTCACAAAATTCGCCGAATACTACAATCTGCTGTTCAAATATGCCATCAGGAACACCCTGCTAACCGGCGGTTACGACCAGCAGCTTGGCGATTATGCTATGGGCAAGACTGTGTTTATCCATCAGGGCAACTGGGTAGATCCAACTTTTAAGGAGCTGGGCGTCACCTTTGATATGGGGTATGTTCCCCACGCGTTTCTTGATGAAAACACAGACGGTATTTTCGTTGGGGCGCCTTCATGGTACCTCGTAAACGCGAAAGCGAGGAGTATTGATGAAGCCAAAAAATTCCTTGTCGCCATGGCCACTACGCCGGAAGGACAGGACTACATGGTCAACCAGGCCGGAATGGTTCCTGCGTTCAAATCCGTAAAACTGCAACCGGCCGGACAGTTCTCTAAAGCTGTTCAGGAATGGTCCAATCAGGGCAAGATCTACGCGTGGCAGCAGAATGAAATGCCCGACGGCTTCGGTATGAATACCCTGGGACCTATATTCCTCCAGATGGCTTCCGGGAATATTGGCCCGCAGCAATTTGTAACGCTGTTCGCGAACGCGGTCGCTACTATAAAGTAGGGAGTGGGGAGTAGCTAATAGGGAGTGGGGGTCGTTGTTCGAAGCAATATGGGCAGAGCAAAATGCAAAAATAACAAGTCACAGAATACTCCTTTATTTTTCCTATTTCTGTTTCCGTCACTTTTCGCTTTTTGCATGGTCATTGTTATCCCGTTCTTCATGGGGATCTACTATTCGTTTACGAACTGGAACGCGATAACAGGTACCGCTGTTGAATGGGTTGGGTTAAAAAATTACCTCGCGATAAAATCGGATATTACGTTTCTTAACTCTTTCATTGTAACGGTAGCTTACGCGGTAATGAATATCATTGTACTGAATGTCTGCGCGTTCTTTTTGGCCCTCCTCGTAACAAGCAAACTGAGGTACAAAAAAATTTACCGGGCAGGCTTTTTCCTGCCGAATCTAATCGGCGGCATAATCCTGGGCTATATCTGGCAGTTTATATTCAACAACGCCATACCTGCATTTGGAACCATGATTGGATTTGCCTGGCTCAAACAGAACCTGTTTCTGGCCAACCGGTATCTGGCGCTGCTCGCGATTGTTATTGTCGGCACCTGGCAATACGCCGGTTACATCATGATGATCTATGTGGCGGCGATACAGGGCATACCCGGTTCGCTGGTGGAAGCCGCGGAAATTGACGGCGTAAATTATGCGCAGCGGCTCAGACACATAGTGTTCCCGCTTGCCGCGCCGGCCTTTACGGTCTCCATGTTTCTTACGCTTGTCAACTCCTTCAAGCAGTTCGATGTCAACTACTCCCTCACGGCAGGCGGGCCTTCCGGTATGTTTATGGGAAAGGCGATTATGACCAACGAGTTTCTGGCGCTTAACATCTACCAGACAGCGTTCGCGTACCGCCAGCTCGCGCAGGGCCAGGCCAAGGCGATTATTTTCTTCATCGTGCTTACCGTTATTTCGCTGATTCAGGTACGGGCGAACAAAAAGAGGGAGATTGAAATGTGATGAAAGTAAAAAAGAACGTCATTCCTGAAGCCCTCGCGATTTTGCTTTTCCTGCTCTATATGGTTCCTTTCTTTCTGGTAATAATAAATTCGTCAAAGCCTTCGCTGAAAATCATTATGGATCCATTGTCGTTTCCCGAAAATCCTTCGCAGCTTATTACCAATGTTAAAACGGTTTTTGAAAGCCCCAATGTCCGTTATCCGTCATCGTTTGTTTCCACGTTTATCATAACGGTGTGTTCCGTCAGCCTCCTTGTGCTGTTCTCCTCCATGTCGGCGTGGGTGCTGGTGCGTACCAAAACAAAATTGTCCAGCGCGCTGTTTTTGGTTTTCGTGGCAGCCATGGTGATCCCGTTTCAGGTTGTGATGTTCCCGCTGGTTTCCTGGCTGCATCTTATCGAAGTCAAACTCGGCCTGTTTCAAACTCCGTTCCGTCTGCTGCAAAATTATCCGGGCATCATTTTGTCGTACCTTGGCTTTGGCTCCTCCCTTTCGATTTTCCTGTTCCATGGTTTCATCAAATCCGTTCCGCTTGAACTTGAAGAAGCCGCCAACATCGACGGCTGTTCAAAACCGGTGACTTTTTTCAGAATTGTTTTCCCCATCCTCACCCCGATCACCGTAACCGTCATCATCCTGAACAGCATTTGGATCTGGAACGACTACCTTCTGCCGCTCATGATACTCGGCTCGGGCAATAGCGTTATGACCCTGCCGCTGGCCGTGGCAAGTTTTGTCGGTTCATTTGTCAAGAAGTGGGATCTCATTCTTACGGCAACTCTGATGACAATGCTGCCTGTTGTTATCGTGTTCCTGATACTGCAAAAGTATATCATCAAGGGTATCGTGGACGGCGCGGTAAAAGGATAATGAGAGCGGTGGTGTACATACGCCGCGAAACCTGATACAGCTCTTGTATGAAATCTTTTACCAAAGAATTGTGGTTCAACACGAAGAAGCCCAGAGAGTTCATCAACATTACCGGCGAGGTTGAAGCCCTGCTCCGGGAATCGGGCATTCAGGAAGGTCTGTGTCTGGTAAACGCCATGCACATCACCGCCAGTGTTTTTATCAACGATGATGAATCGGGCCTTCACCACGACTTCGACGTCTGGCTTGAAAAACTCGCCCCCCACGAGCCCGTGGCGTCCTACCGCCACAACACCGGGGAAATCAACGCCGATGCCCACATGAAACGGCAGATCATGGGCAGGGAAGTTGTGGTCGCCGTCACCGGCGGCAAGCTCCACTTTGGCCCCTGGGAACAGATCTTTTACGGCGAGTTCGACGGCCAGCGCCGCAAGCGGGTGCTGGTGAAGATCATCGGAGAGTGAAAAATGGAACAGGAAATTCGAGTATTGATTGACAGTGAGAAGTGTACCGGCTGCGGCCTCTGTCTTGGCGATTGCCAGCGCCATGTTCTTGAAATTCAAAACGGCAAGGCGGTAGTTACAAACAGCCACTGCCTGAAATGCGGACACTGTCTCGCTATATGTCCCGCAAACGCGGTGAGGCTGGCCGGATACGATGATGAGATAATGGATGTTCCGGGAAAACCGGTTTTTCTCAATGAAACGGATCTGATGACGCATCTAAAATTCCGCCGTTCAATCCGCCAGTATAAAGATACTCCGGTAGAGAAAGGGAAACTTGAAAAGATCATTGAAGCCGGGAGAATTACACCGACCGCCAGCAATGCCCAAAATGTGCGGTACATCATTCTGCAGAACGAGCGCGATGCTGTTGAGGACGAAGTGCTGGCCATGTATAGAACGCAAAGCGAATGGACGGGAACACTTTCACGCCTCATGAAGCCCCCGGCCAATGCTCTCAACGAACGATTAAAGCGTGGCTTTCTGTTTTTTAACGCCCCGGCGGTTATTCTTGTTGTCTCGCAGAGCGAAATCAACGCCTGCCTGGCGGCGATGAGCATGGAGTTGATGGCGGAAACGCTGGGACTCGGTGCGGTATACGTCGGTTTATTCACCAGGCCCGCCAACAAAAACAGGAAACTCCGCGAATCGCTTGGAATTGCGGAAGAAGAGAACATCGCCGCCTGCCTTGCGCTGGGGTATCCAAAAGTACACTACTTCCGCTCGGCGCCGAGGAGGAAGGCGATTGTTGCGTGGAGGTGATTCACGGATTATCATGAACGGTTTCAGATACCTTGTAAAAAGCCGGATATTTAGGTAGAGTGATACATAACGTATGCCAGTCTGGCTTTGCAAGTTAGGGCAAGGGCGTGGTGTATAGCAACTTGGTTCGGGAATGGTACGCTTGTCCTTAAGGCGGGCTGGTGGTAACTAAGCCAGTGATGCGTGAGGTTGCCGGGGTGATGGGCCGTGCGGTATTTTCGCCGGCGGCGCGCGCTGCTTCAGCTAAAGCTGAAGCGCAATTGTTGGAGAGCGGAGCGTTTTGTGGCGCTAACGCGTGTTATATTTTTGATCTACGCCCCTTGACGGGGCGCGTTTGCCGGCGTGGTGGAATGGTAGACACAGCAGACTCAAAATCTGCCGTACGCGAGTATGTGTGAGTTCAACTCTCACCGCCGGCAATAAGTGTAAATGTTACTCTATTTCCCCAGTTTAACAACAGAATGACAGCTTTGGGCTGGATCAATACGTTCCAAGATATCTGTTTTCAATATAGAGAGGAAAAGAATGGCTGTTAATATTACTATTCGATTATCTTGGCACATGAATGGATGGAATGGGACTGTTTGTAAGGACCCCAGAGCCAATACTTATTGTTCGGGACGACATTCATATCCTGGAGAGCATATTGCAGCAAAAAAAGATGAAGAATATGAAATCAATTGCGCCGGGCAGCACTGTGGGAAGCTGGAAATCCCGCCGCCATGCACATTCAGCTGCAATGCCTTTGGAGATAAACCTGTCCGCTGTTTCCATGAACCGCCTGAATGGTTCAATGGCGGCGCAAACGGTATTTGGGCCAATGTTCCTCCGTATACAGTCAACATTTGGCCTTATGAACAGATGTACGATGAAGAAGCTACTCTCAATGCCGCTCCCGGACGGACATATAACTATGATAACCGCCTTGAGGGTGCACGTAAATATTTTGCTAAGCTAATCCCCAGTGAATCCATTCTGGTATATTACGCCAGTTACAGCAACCCATTCAGTGATGAGGAAACCCAACGCTATATCGTGGTAGGAATTGCCCGCTTGCAAGATATCGGAAAAGAAATGTTTTATGAGAATGTTTCGGAAGAAATTGCCAAGAAATATGCCGGAGGATTTATATGGCAGCGTACATTGACATCACTATACCCAGAACAAGGTATGCGGATACCATATGAACTTTACTATGATAATCAAGAGGTATTAGAAAATATTATAATTGAACCTGATAATCCACGGGCTTTTAAGTACGCAACCCGCGAAATATCAGACGATGATCTAATTACACTTGTAGAGCGGCTTATTGGAGTTTCTGATTATCTGTCAGCGCTGGGTGACACAACGCAAAATTGGCATATGCGAAAAAAGTGGCTGGTCGATTTATTAAACGATCTGTGGCATAAACGCGGCGCTTATCCGGGATTTCCTCAAGTCCTAGGCTACCTCAATTGTACTGAACTTAAGAAAAAATATCTGATTGAGTGTCGTGAGGGGGATGGCGTTAATGCTTATGCCAGGATGAAAAAGGAATTATTGGCCGATTCGAAACTTAAACGAAAAATAGATTTATTAGGTAATGACAAATCAACCTTGCTTTTGGATATTCTGCCCAGGTTTGATTTGACAGAAAATCAACTTTCTTTTCTTATTGATAAAGATGGCACTGAAAATGGAATTACTGTTAAAGCGATTGAAATAATGAAAAATCCTTACTATCTTTGTGAACAATATAATGGTTACAACAAGGATGATATCATATCATTCTATCAAATTGACAATGGCGTATTGCCGTCGCCGGAATACGGGGTTGAATCGATGACTACTGCTGATTCAGCTGAAAGGTTTCGTGCGTTATGTGTTGACGCATTGCGGTGGGATACGGCTCACAGTTTTACCCCCAGCGATCGTGTTCTTGACCTGGTGAACAACAGGGTTAGTAAAATGCGTGACTGGCGGCAGAATATATTTCACAGCAGATATTTCGAGGTAGACTGTAAAATACTGTCAGAGGCCATAACGTTCCGTAATAGTGAAAGCGGGAGATTGTATCTTTATCTTAATGATATTTTTGAAGATGAACGTTTAATCGAGAATACTCTTAAAACGCTTGCAGCGCGTGGGGATATAGTATTAAAACAGCCTGTTACTGCGGAAAAATTCTATGATCAGTTGTTTGATAAACAGAGTGAATTATCCGCTATTCCTGAATATGACAAAGCAATACAAAAACAATCTGAAGTATGTGCTGAAATTTTTAGAAAGAGTTTATGTGTTATTTCCGGTGCAGCAGGAACCGGTAAAACATCCCTTGTGAGTAAAATAATTGATAAAATTAAACAGACCGAAGGTATCGGAGTTAGTATAAAGCTTATGGCTCCTACAGGGAAAGCGGCAGAGCGTATTCGGGAAAAAACCGGACAACAAGCTACTACCATTCACTCTTTCCTTGCAAGCGGCGGCTGGTTAAATGATAATATGACTTTCAAAAGGACTGGTGGGAAACTTGATAAAGATGTGAATACTATCATTATTGATGAAACGTCAATGGTAGATTTGAGTCTATTTGCTACCCTCTTCAGGGCAATACATTGGAGTAATGTAAAGCGGCTAATCCTTGTCGGTGACCCAAATCAGTTACCTCCAATAGGACGGGGAAAGGCTTTTTCGGATATTATTGAATGGTTACGTGGGGAGTATCCTGATAATATTGGAGAGCTTGAGTACAATATTCGCCAAATGAAAAATCGTGTAAACGATAACGGCACGGGTATTGTAGATCTTGCGGAAATTCTGATCCAGGAAAAGCAAGATGCTGAAAAAATCAGTAAATCACAACGAGAAGAAATTTTAAAAAAAATACAGGCTTGTGAAGTTGACAAGGATCTGACTGTGCATTATTGGAAAACCGCAAATGACCTTGATGAATTACTAAGGCAACAGTTAGCCGGAGATTTATGTGCTGAATACGATGGGAAAAATTTACCAAATTGCTGGGCTGAAGCATGCAAGATACCCGATAGCTACAATAAAAATCCTTCCTTTCTGCAAATATTGTCTCCCTTTAGAGGCGATGATTACGGAACTGACCGATTGAACACAATACTCCAAAAATTACTTAACTCTTTTTGGGCCGGAAAATTTAATATTGATATGATTACTTTGTATGATAAAGTCATTCAGTTTGTAAACCGGCCAAAGTCAAATCCAATTTATGCATATAATTATAATACATGGAAAAATGAAAAAATTGAAATTTTCAATGGAGATATGGGATTTGTTTACCCTCATAATTCTGACGGGAAAAATAATAAGTTTACATATGTGAATCATTATGAACATTTTTCAGTTAAATTCAAAGGTAAAGAGCAGTTTGCTGTCGGGTATGGGAAAAAATTAGGACAAACAGATAATGGCCGGTGGTTAAACGAAGAAAAACCAGTAGACAATCTTGAGCTTGCATACGCGATATCTGTTCATAAATCACAGGGTAGTGAATTCGATGTTGTTTATCTTGTTCTACCTAAACGCAAGAGTTCAACGCTTTCAATGGAATTACTTTATACGGCAGTTACCAGGGCACAAGGAAAACTTGTACTGTTTGTTCAGGAAGATATCTCGTCATTATCATGTCTGACAAAGATAGAGAGATCGGCGATCCGAAGGATTAATTCATCGGTTTTCAAATTTAAACCGCTTCCGGATCAATTATCTTATCTCCCGGGATACTATGAAGAATATAAAGTTATTGCAACACTTGAAGATTATTTTGTCAGATCAAAATCCGAAGCTCTTATTGCCAACGCTCTTCATTCATCAGGACTGGATTTTAGTTATGAAAAACCGCTTTTTGCACCGGACGGAACAATGTATTTGCCAGATTTCACTATTATATATCAGGGTGATGAATATTATTGGGAGCATTGGGGTCTGTTGGATAAATCGAAATATAAAGCACATACTGACCAGAAAATTAAGTGGTATTCAAAGTACTTCCCCAACCGCTTTATCGAATCCTTTGAAGGAAATGACATCAGTAAACAGATTCGTGATGTTTGCCTCAAGTATTTTGATATTACTCTTTAGGCGCCCGGTATGTTTAGTTATGACAATAAAATTTGTCATGGTGCCTACAATACCTGGAGGATGGTCTACCGTATTCGTTATATATGTGATACAGGGTTTCTGATACATGAATGACGCAATCACCCTAAAAAACAGATTGAAAGTAGCAAGGGCAGAAAAAGACCTATCTCAGTCCACATTGGCAGAAATGGTTGGAGTTTCCCGAAATACCATTAGCTCCATAGAGACAGGGCAATTCTGTCCGACAGCAAAATTGGCTCTTGTTTTATGCGTCGCATTGGATAAGAAATTTGACGATTTATTTTACCTTGAATAATCGACAAGTAAAGATATGCTATAACAGGGAGTAAACCATGCAAAGAGAAATTACCGCCAAACAGCCATTACTTAACAAAAAGGGAAATATTGAAAACCCAGGCTATGCAAAGAACCTGCTATGGGAATACGACCGCTCCAAAATAAAAGCAGCCAAAAGCCGCATTAAAGAGTGGGATTACTACTACATCGCAAACGACAAGTCTGCTTTATGCGTTACAATGGCCGATCTTGGTTACGTGGGTGCGTTAAGCATTTCCACGCTCGATTTTACCATTCCTTCGGAAGTAACAAACAGCTCGGTATTTTTACTGCCAATGGGAAAGCTAAAAATGCCTTCAAGCTCAAAATCTGGCGGTGCAAGTTATAAAAACG
>Ga0123357_10013137_pt1 | contig 10720 bp, 13 predicted proteins | sample TergutEmb28metaG_FD_89873 | JGI IMG/M metagenome (GOLD analysis project Ga0123357, IMG submission 89873) | Embiratermes neotenicus P4 segment gut microbial communities from Petit-Saut dam, French Guiana - Emb289 P4 | ecosystem: Host-associated > Arthropoda: Insects > Digestive system > Gut ...
CAGCGCCGCCAGGAAGCCGCCATCTGCCCGGCACACTCGAAACCGACAACGCCCACCGGCCATGGCGACACCCCACATCGACACCGCGCGCCTAGCCTCAATCCACGGGCAGCGACATGGATACCCCATGGAGACCCCTCCCCACAGGTCAAGGTGGTATTATGGAAAGTGCTGGGGGAGAGGGCAGTTTTTTGCTGTTCTACATCAACATGGATCAGAGGGGAATCATCGTAACTTTCACATCAAACGGGCCATCGACTGCCGGTTCGCGGATCGGCGGGTTACTGGTGGCGATTTCCGGTCTAGCGACAGCGATTATCCAGGGTTTTGTGACAAAAACCGCCTGGATCTTCGGAGTGGCGCCTGGATTCTCAATGGTTGGACGAAACATAGGCACGTTCGTAAGAATCTCCGGACTAATTGTCGGCTTGATCTGGTTTGCAGTGGGTGTGCTAATGGCGGTGATTGCCGTCAAACGGCTGACCTTGGTGGTCACCGTCGCGCTGGTCGCGGCGGTGCTGTTCTTGCTGGCGCCCGGCGTCGAATACATGTCAGCGTTCATGCACTGGACAATGGTTCGATCCCAGATCGCTCCGGTGACCTTGATGATGCTGCTGCCTGTGGCAATAACTATCGGCCTGGCTCTTAGCTTGTGGCTGGGGCGGTCACCTGGTCTGGCTCTCAAGGCAGTGACCATGGTTGTGCTGAGCGTTGCTGTGCTTCTCGCGGTGGGGTGCGCTACCGGGATTCTCAACGCTTCGCCGATGTGGTGGCCGCTGTGGTGTTACTACCTTTTGACGTCAGGGATGTTCACGACCGGCTGGGTGGTGATGATGGCCACGGTGTCGCAATCGAAGGCGCTTCAGAATTCGAGCGACGACGTGTGATGCCGGTGTTTCAGACCCATAATTCTTGAGAGAGGCCGACTTGGGTATGGGCGTGAGGAGTCTATTCACACCACGGGTGGTGCTGGATCTGGTGTTTGTGGGCTTGTGTGTGGCTGGATGTTCCGGTGCAAGTTCTGGGCCGGACTCGCCGACGCCGACCATCGAGTGCGTGGCGCCGACCTCGGCGGTGATGACGTGGCTGAAGCCCATCTGGCCTGTTGTCCCTGCCTCGGTTGGGCAAATCTGCAAAGAAGTGGCCACGCTCCTGTCATAGCCCGAAACTTAGAAGCCGATGGTTTGTCCCCGCAGGGCCCCCCTTACTCCACGTTGGCGTGAGATCGGCCGTCCTCATACAGCCTGACGGCGCTGGCGATTGACCAGAGTATTGAGCAGATACCGGTCGACGCATCTGTCTTGGGATGGTCTGTGAACGGCCAAGATGCTCAAGGCCTTCACAGGGAAGCGCCTATCGCAGTCAACTGGGTTGCTGATCGTTGACGGGCGCTTCCCTGCGAAGTGTTTGTCAGTTGGCAAAACGGGCACCCTTGCTTACCGGCACGGGAACAGCCCTGAACCGACATCGATTAGTCCTGAGGGGCCGGTGCTCGATGCCCGGATTATGCCGCTGTGGCAGCGCCAGCCGTCCGTGAACGCTGTATGGTTGGCCAGAACTGGGGTCCATCCCGCGTTCGCAGGAATGTCCGCCCAACCGGTCAGTTGGGGAGACGGGTAGCTGTACAGGCAGTTGTGGTTGCCGCCTGATGCCGACGCTCCGCCGGTCCATAGACCGATCGCGACGCGCAGTGCACGGTTGACACCGTTGCCGCTGTTAATGCGGACCCACCACTCGGAGTTGGTGGAACCATAGTGGACGCGAAGTTCATAACGAACCCCGTTGTAGCTGTGGTCGAGGACCGTCTGAACGTCGGTCGTCAACGATTTGGGATCACTCCCGACAAGGAGAGCCATCTTGTTCCTTTCTGCTAGTTTTGCTACTCACCAGATGGTGGGTGCCTTGTTCTTCAGGAGAGGCCGCGTGGCCTTTCCCAAAGCCTTGTGCCCACATGGGCAAACTGCCGGATCGGATTTTCGTGAAGGCCCGAGCATCCGAGCCGGGTCAGCAGCGCCATGCGGTGTCATGGCATCTGAACATTGGGGGTTTTCGCCGGGCGTGACCGCAGCAATTCGCCTGTCGGTGGCGAGTGACGGGCCACTAGGAGGTATGATATGGACGTCCGGGGGCACAGCATCGCTGAGCGGAGTTCACATGCGCATACGAACAACGTCATGGGTCGCCCCGATCTCGGGTGCCTTGGTGTTTGGGGTGGCGGGCTGTGCGATAGTTGGTTCTGTGGCAGTTCCATCTCAAACAGCTTCTGGGTCATCCCCGTCGGGTTCGGGATCCACGGAATCATCCGCAGAACCACCAGTGTCGACGTTTGCACTTGCGTGCTCGCCACCTACCGATGCGGTGATGGACTGGTTGCGGGCGCAGGGTGACCCGAATCTGCCTGCTGTTGAGGTTGCCGTCGTCGATGTTGGCACTGGAACTGCGCCCGGATCCGACTGGTGGGTCGTTGCGGCGCCCAGTTATGACTTTCATTTTGGACCAACACCCGGTGATGTGGAGAGGACCAACATGTACGCCGTCACTTGGCTAACTGACGGCACGACATGGATTTCGCTGGTCAATGGGCAATACGTTGATGAGAATGGCGTGTTCTCGGCTGCCAAAAACTGGGACAACGTCAGTTGGACTGGTGACCGCCTCGCCCGAGGGCAAGCCGCGCAAGACATGGCGATCGCATGTGTATCTGCATAATGATGGTAGGCAAAGGGGGCCCAGAAGGTCGGTCATCGCGTGACTTGGCGATCATGGGCCACATGAAAGGAGAGAAGGTCGTGAGCACCGGCAGGAAGATTAGGGCGGCTGGCCTGCGGCACCACTGGCCCGACGCACCCGCAACCCGTCATCATGGTCGGCGCCCGTTTTGGTCAGCCTGGCGTCCAGCAGCGGTCATTAGCAGAATGTGAAGGAGCACAGATCGTGAATGCTGACCAGAAGACTAGGCCCGTCGGTGTGCTTGTGATGGTGCTGGCCGTGGCGACGGTTTCTGGGTGTGCCAGCACAGTTGTGCTGCCACCTTCGGTGTCGCCGTCGCCTTCGATGACTAGCGCATCGGCGCCGGAGGCGTCCTTGCAATGGGCAAAGACTATGGGTGGCAATAGCATCGACCAGTTCACCTCTGTCGCACTTGCCCCGAACGGTGACGTCATTGCCGTGGGTTGGACCACATCAACAGATGGTGATTTTCCAGCGACAATCTATCCTGGGGGTGGTAACGCCGTGGTTGTGCGCTTGTCACCTGATGGTACGAAGCTATGGGCCAGGACGTATGGGGGTGGTATGGGGTCGAGTTTTGCGTCGGTGGCGGTATCTGCTGACGGCAGCGTTTTTGCTGTTGGGCAGGCCTCACCGAAAGGTGACTTCGATTGCGACTTCGGTGACGCGGCCAGAGCGCCGGCGGTTGTGAAACTTGACGCGGATGGGAAGATCGTTTGGTGCGAGTGTTTCGTTCCCGCCTCATTCGGAGTCTATGACTTTGTCACGCTGTCTTCGATTGCGACAACGTCTGACGGTGTCTATCTGGGCGGCAAGGCCATCATCAGCCGTCCTCCCGGGTCCAATGAGAGCATGAATGCTGGTCTTGTGGTGAAGTTGGATTTGAAGGGCGCACTTGTCTGGTACCGCATTTACGATGTTGATCGTGAAGACAGTTTCGCGGATGTTGCCGTCGATCAGCAATCAAATGTCATCGTCGCTGGATCCACAGCACCCGGCAATGGGACGGCGGATGATCAAGGAAACGCAGACGGGTTGCTCGTGGAATACGACGGGTCCGGCCACCAGGTGTGGGCAAAGACCTATGGCGGCAGTGGCATTGACGAGTTCACCGCGTTAGCACTATACGATGACCAGATCGTGGTAGCTGGCTTGACGAAATCGAGTGACGGCGATTTCCCCACACAACCCGGTGACTTTGTTCTTGGCGGAGTTATCGCAGTGATCGCATCGGAGGGCTTGATCGAATGGTCAACTACCTACCCTGATAGTCAGTTCACGTCCTTACGGTCGGCCGCAGATGGCAGTTTTGCAGCGACCGGAATGACGTTGAAAAGTAATGGGACTTCTCCAGAGCCTGGGTCAGGAGCATTGCCGTATGATCAAAGTGCCCTGGTCCTCAAAGCGACGTCATCGGGGCAAATCGAATGGGCAGCAAACCTGATGCCGACTCCGGTATATTTCGCTTCGGTTGCTGTGACTGCGGATGGGGAGGCGGTAGTGGTCGGGAACACGAGCTTGACCACTGGAGCTTTGGCGTGCCCGGCTGACAATCTTCGATCCTGTGTTGTTGTCGCCAGTTTCGATGGCTGATCGAGTCTAATGCCAGCTTTGACGTGTGTGGCCAGCCAAGCCGGGTGGGAAGTGCCCCACAGAGGTTCTCGCTGTAAGTACACTTCCCACCCCAGTTCATGCTAGGCGGCGATAAAGCTTCCGACGGTTTGCCAGTTGCCGGCTTCCCAGCATTGAAGGGTCACGAGCGATCCGCCGCATTTGGTGGAGCAGCAGCTCCAGACGGTATCGACATCTGCACCGGTTATCGGGACACCTTGGTCGTTGAAGCTGTCTTGCGTTGTTGTGTCAAGAATTGAAACGCCATCGACGAGCAGCCGCGCTGCCGGACCGGATACATGGTTGTCGAATCCACCATTGTAGCGGAACCAGCAATAGCCTTGGTTGTAGCGCACTTCCATACGCAGTGATACTGTCAACTCCCCGGGCGCCGGGGCGAGAAAGTCGACATCTTTCGTGTACGTGAAGAGCTTCCCATCGGCGTCTGCGTAATAGGTCGCGGTCTGAGCTCCTATGGCAAGCCCACAGGTTTGTGGGTTTTGCCAGATGTGCGGGTCGTTGCCGCCTGATAGTTTGGTGATGAACCACTGTCCCTGGTCTGTTCCGGATGCGATGTCGTTGTCAATTTCGATTGCCCCGTCACCCGTGCCGACGGTGATTGTGGCGATTTGGTCGAACGCCCAGTTCATTGGCATCAGGAAGCCCAGGTTTCCTGAGAACCCTGTGCTCATGTCACCTAGGAAGCTAGCTTGGGCCAGCCTGGAGCCAGATACTTGGCCGCATACGTTGCGTGTGCCGTAAACGCCGACCTGGTAATGGTATGGTGCTTGCTGCTCGACAAGTTGCGCCATGCCTTCTTGGATGCCTTGAAAGTATGGCAGTATGTTTGAGGTGATCTGGTCACCGGTTGGATCACAGTCAACAGCGAAATAGATGATCGCGGCCTCCTTGAAGCCGATGTTGTGCGCGGCAGCTGTGGCTGTCAGCGCATCGGCTTTGCCTTGGCTGTTTGTGAAATAGCTCACCGTATTGCCCGATGTTTGGAAGATCGGGAAAACCCGCATTCCGTTTGTCAAGATGTCGCACAGTTCACCTGGTTGTATGGCTTTGCTGGGTGTTGTGCCGCTGGTGTCGGTAAGGTATCGCCCAACAATTGTGTGGCCATTCGCCACGAGGGCTGCTGCCTTTGCGGGGGTGATGGTGGTGATGCAGTCGCAAGCTGCCCCGGATCGAGTGTCGTCGCCACAGCTGACAAGCAACGAGCACCAGGTCTGGTAGTCTCCTTGCCCGGTGTCGGGTATTCCCATGAACAGCTGGAACGTGGAGACCCACCCGGAGTCCTCCTCTGTGAACTTTCCTGAAAAGCTGGATTGAAGACCGTTGAATCGCACAGCGGCTTGGAATAGGCGTACCCAGCATTGGTTGACGGTGTCGGTTGCTCCCACCACGATTGGGCCTTTCGCTTTGATGGCGGCTTTTGTGCCGAGGCCGAAGTTGCCGTTGGCGCCTGTGACGCTCAGTTCGCTTTGGATGGCGTAGACGAGCATGGTTTGGATGGATCGGGAGAAGGATCCGTCGCATGGGATGATGGTGAACCAGGAGTAGTCCAAGTAGTGTCCGTTCATCCACTGCTGTACCTCTCGGATCAAGTCCGTGCCGCTGCCGATCCTGATGTAGGCGTCCATCGTGAGGATGGCTTGGAATAGTTTCGTGTTCACAACCCCGGATTGGGGTAGGCCGATGTCGGACTGGATCTGGTTCACTCCCCATGTGGTCTGGTCTGTCCAGATTCCGGGTAGTTCGCCGTTGCCGGCGTTGTAGCCTTTGCAGTAAAGCGCGCCGATCAAAATGTTGATGATGTTGGCGTTTGTTTCCGACGGTCCGATGAGGCCGTGGGCGTTCAGGTTGGCCGTGGTGGTCGGGCCGAATGTGTTCGATAATGACCCGGCTGGGATGCCTAGTTCTGTTTGCAGGGCTCTGGTCAAGGACCACATTGTGTTCCAGCCGGTTTGTCCGTCTACGGTGAGTAGACTGCCGGTCAGCTTGGTTCCGTATGTGGTGTTCAGCCAGTTTTGTGTGTTGGTAACCCAAGGATCACCCATGATGATACTTCCTTTCTTGAAAATGGTTTGATTGAGCCTGACACCCAAAACGAGCATCGGGCGGCCCCGTCGGTCCTGGCGGGACGATTTGCTGAGCATGGTGTCACGTGGCGTGGGTCAAAGTGCCCACTTCTACTGTGTACTTGGAATTCTTGCGGTCCGTCCATGACGGCATCGGGCGTTGCTGCGGCGAACGCGCCCTGGGGCCCGTAACCGTCGGGCTGTTTCGGGGCGTGGCCATCTTGGCGAGCCAATGCGGCGACTCGGTTGGCCGGTGCCCTGTGGGCTCGATCTTGGACATCTTGCGAATCGTCGAGACGGTTCTGGGTCCTGTGCAGTTCGCCGTACAACCTGTTGACCCTGTGAGTGGTCGTCTCCACGTGACCAGACGCCAGGCTGACCAAAACGGGCGCCGACCCGTCGAGCAGTTTCGTCGGGATGGGGGCGACCGGGCATTACTGGCTGGCCGTGTACTGCCCCCTGGCAGGACACGGTTTCACCGTGTTCGTCGTCAACCCGATCCAAACGGACGCGTTCCGCAACGTCGCCACGGTGCGGGCCACCAAGACGGACAAGATCGACGCGTTCCTGGTCGCCGATCTGATCCGTTTCGGGAGGTTCTCGGCCACTCATCTGGCTGACGAGTCGATTGTGGCGTTGCGGCAACTGATCCGGCACCGGGCCGGACTGGTTAAACGGCGCACAACGGTCAGGAATCAGTTGACCGGCGTCATCGACATGGTGTTCCCCGAATACCAGACACTGTTCTCCGATGTCTACGGCGTTGCCTCGAAGAAGCTGCTGGCAACCTGCCCGACACCAGCGGAGATAGCCCAGAAACGAACATCGTGCCTGGCTCAGTCAATGCTGAACATTGTCGACCCAAGGATCATCGGGTCTTATGCTTGGGACCGCCTGGCGTGTTTTGGAGTTTGAACGTCCAGGACCATGGCGTCGACGCGGTTGGCCAATGCTCGGTGGGCCTCGTCTTGAACGTGTCGGGAGTCGTCGAGGCGGCTCTCGGTTCTTCGCAGTTCGCCTGACAGGCTGTTGAGCCGGTGGGTATTCGATTCGACTTGCCCGGCCATGTCGTCGAGCTTGTGTGATATCGCGTCTATGTCATCGCGGATGTTCGTGTTGTGCGAGTTTGTCATTTCGTAGGTGGCACGGGCTGAATGGTCGCAGGCCTCTTTTGCGCGGGCTTGCGCCATGAATGCAAAGACAGCCGAAATCAGTGTTGCGATGATTGTGACGGCACCTGTGATGAGTGCGATCTCGGCGTTTTCTGTGATGGTGATCATGTCAAGGTCTCCTTTTCGGTGATCGTTGCGGTTGGCCTGTAGGCGACAGCCAGGCCCGAACCTAACGCGCCGGCCCATGATCCGATGACGCCTATGGCGGCGACAATCTCGAGTGCGATTGTTTCGCTGGTGAAAATGGGGATCAGTGCCGCGATGAGGCCCATGGTGAAGCTGACGATGACCGCTGTCATGTAGATGCGGGACCGAACCTGGGGTGACACACCGGTGTTGTCTATGGCGACGACGAGGTCGGTGGTCACTGCGGTTGGGGTTGTGCTTGCAGGTGTGGACATTTTTTCTCCTTTCATCTCATTTGACCCGGAGCACTTGGCCCGGATAGATCAAGTTGACGTTCTGTATGTCATTCCAGGCGGCCAACTGGGCAACTGTTGTGCCGTGGGCGGCCGCAATCTTGCTTAACGTGTCGCGGCGTTGAGAGTTTGGATCGGCTCGATAAGGGCTCGTCTGGTCGCTTCTCGAAAGCTGTCAGTGATGCCTTGGCAGGCTAGAGTGGCGTGCACCGTGACGGGTTGGTTTTTGTCTTGAATGTGCGTGAACAGTGAGGCGCGCAATTGCCTCACGGAGTGGCACAGCAACTTTGGTGAGAGAAAGGCCGCGCACCGAGGCGGGGCTTCGACAGCTTTTGGGCATAACAACGCCCAATAAGCCGGCTTTGTTGACTGCCAAACACTGACGTCAGTTCTCGAGAGTTTTCTTTCTAGTTGATCTGAGCCGAGGCATGTCACTGCGTTCCACGCATTGGCCTTTGCGCTGTCGGCGCCCAGTGGCGCCACATGCACAAACGGGATAAGCGTGGGCGTCAATGAACGTGCTGCGAACGCGGTCGCATGGCGATCCCAGAACTACGAGGCCACCAGGAAGACAGCTTCGGGGTGGTCTCGCAGTTGGGATTTGCCGATGGCTCAGACGCTGGTGAAGGCCACCAAGACAGAGGGCTCCGCGGCCCCGGCGCCGATGCCATATTTGCCACTGAAACTCGAGACTTGAGTCGGGTAACCGCTGGTACCAATGGCCTTCGAACAATAGATGCTGCCAGGCGACCAGTTGTCTCCTGACATCCACCCGCTATCGACGGTGGTTCCACCAACGATGCACACTGGGCTGATGACGCTATTCGAACCCCGGATCACGGTAACCCTGGTCCAGAAGTAGACGGTGGTGCCCAAAAGCAGACGTCTCAATTCGACCCGAAAGTAACCAGCGGCAGTAGTGAATTCCTTTACCGTTGTACCGCTTCCGCCGAGATCATTGGGATTGTTAACTATTGTAGCCATCATAGATCCTTTCTCTTTGCTGATGATGGTTCCTTGAAAAGGCCGTTTGCCGGTTGGCTAGGCCTCAGCAAAGCTCATTTACTTTTGGAGTTGGTTCCAGGGGTAGAGCCAGGTGCCGTTGAGGTGTATGGGTTGGGTACCGTGGCGTTGGCATTGTTTGCGTAGTGCCGCTAGTGATGTGCCGAGTTTGTTGGCGGCTTCACGCAGGGTCACTAGTGCGATGGTCACGCTGATGCCGCAGGTTGGGCATGTCACGGTTGCCTGGTTGATGACAAGTTGGGTTCCGCATGCCGAGCAAACCATGTCTGGGTCATCGTCGCCAAGCAGCCTGTGCGCCCTGGTCAAGACGCCGCTGTCGTTGATGATTGTCAGGCCGGCTTGGTTGATCGGCGTCCAGTCTGGTTGGTTGGCACGGGCATGGGCGGTGTTGACCATGATGGTTAGGGCGTGGGCGATCTGGCTGGCTGGGATGTCACCGGTGACATCTGGGGTTACTAGTCCAAGCAGGTGGGCTTGTTCGGTGACGACTGGCCGTATCTGGTCGGCTAGGTCGATGATGTCGAAGTGGTATGGTTCTCGCCGGTCCAGGGTGACCGGGTGGGCGTAGTGTCTTGATGTTTTTGTGACGGCCGCGTCGGGCAGTATCTTCCAGATGATGGCAAGCTCGCGCAGAGCAGTTTCAATGTTGTCTTCCATCGGTTTCCCCCACCGAATAGAAAGTGGCCCCCTGAGTGTTTCTGCTTTCCTAGTCCAGCCCACCGGGTAACCTGAGCGCTAACGCGTCGACAGAGAGTTGGGCTCGGGTCGCTGATGACTCGTCTGGTCGCTTCTCGAAGGCGTGCTGATGCCTTGGCAGGCCTGTGTTGCCTGTGTCGTGACGGGTTTGTGTCTTGATGGTGCGTGACCAGTGAGGCGCGCAACTGTCTCGCTGATGGCACAGCAACTTTGGTGAGAGAACAGAAAAGCCCCGCGTCAAGGCGAGGCTTCAACAACTTTTGGGCATACCACCGCCCAACACCTAAGACATTACAGTCCTACCAACACACACGTCAAACCAGACGACAAAAGTTACCAAACCGTTATCTGTGGCCGCGATCCGCTTGGCATGCGACTGAGATCCGGCACCATGGCGAGCGTCAGAGGCAGCTCCAGTCTGACGTCCCACCATAAGGAAGGAGACCCATGGGTTATCCAGGTCGCTGCCCATGGTGGCTGGGCTGGTGGTCGTGAAGGTGCCCCCGCGATGGGTCGACATCCGGGGGCTTGGACTTCGCTGGATTGGAGCGTTGTCATGGCTGAGTCTATCCGCCCGGTGGCCGGGGTTGACTACCCGTCGCGTCTGGCCGAATTGCGGGCATGGTTCGCAACCGACGCGGACTGTCTGGACTATCTGGACTGGTTGCGGTGGGCGGGCGGTTTCATTTGCCCGCGCTGCGGCGGGGTCGACGGGTTGCGTGTCAGCATCGGGGTGCGGCGGTGTCGGGACTGCCGTTACCGCGCCTCTGTGACTGCCGGGACGATCTTTCAGGGCACGCGTACCCCGTTGACGGTGTGGTTCGAGGCCATCTGGTTGATGGCGGTGCAAAAGAACGGCATTTCGGCGTTGAACCTGGCCAGGTGTTGCCGATCGGTTCGTACCGGACGGCCTGGACGATGCTGGGCAAGCTACGCTCGGCGATGTCGAGTGTTGACAAGGCGAAACTGTCAGGGGTGGTCGAGA
>Ga0123357_10013139_pt1 | contig 10720 bp, 7 predicted proteins | sample TergutEmb28metaG_FD_89873 | JGI IMG/M metagenome (GOLD analysis project Ga0123357, IMG submission 89873) | Embiratermes neotenicus P4 segment gut microbial communities from Petit-Saut dam, French Guiana - Emb289 P4 | ecosystem: Host-associated > Arthropoda: Insects > Digestive system > Gut ...
ACAGAATAGTTGCAAGCTCCTGATGATGGATATATTAATGTCCGAAACATGTTGAACACATAAGAAGTGAAATAAAATAGCAAGTGACATCAAGTTGGTCTTTTATTCTTCAACTATTGGAAAGAAATTTGATAATTTTTCAGTGTGTCAAAATATTCCGTCTATGTAAGATCTAAACGTTCATCACTACAATTTCAATTACCCTCCATTTAAAGATGTGCACTTTTTGAAACTTCTAATTCTTACCGCCCCGTATTCCTGTCTTGGCTTTCTTGATTTACTCAGAGTAAGTAATTTTATACATTAATTCATTAAAACGCGGTAGTTCATGTACGTACTCGCTGCAGTAACATTAATTAACCATGTATGCGCCGACAAAGTGTATTTATGTGTTTCATATATTTTCAGGGTAAAAATCGATGTTCTAATGGCCATCACTCGTTTGGTTTACAGCGATATCACACACACTTCTGTTACGTATACGTTAAGTGTTCATGTATCCTCTTATAACAAAACCAACGAGCTGCACTAATTTCTCAAATTTATTTTTGGAATAGAACTCTACATGTTTCGGACAGTTTCTCTGTCCATCATCAGGAGTCTAGCACTGTACACACAGCAATAGGTATATGTCATATAGGTTATGCTGACTGCTGCTAGCGGGATCAGGACGGAACTGACCAGCAGCAGTCAGCAAAACTTGTATGACATTTACCTATTGTTGTGTACGGTGTTGGACTCCTGATGATGGACAGACAGACTCTCCGAAACACGTTGAGTTCCATTCCAAAAATAAATTTGAGAAATTAGCGCATCTCGTTGGTTTTGTTATAAGAATATATCACGATGCACAGTTCTCTGAATGTCAAATTGTCTATGTATCTTGAGTAGAGAGAGACCAACTTGATGCCACTTATTTTATTATTGCTTTATTCAGTGCTCAACATATTTCGGACGTATTAACATCCGAAACATGTTGAGCACTGAATAAAGTAATAATAAAACAAGTGGCATCAAGTTGGTCTCTCTTTACTCAACTATCAAGATGATGCATGGTCCAATAAACATAAGATTGTCTATGTGTCACTTACATTAATTGTTTTCTTCATAGTGTTAATTCTGATAATTACCCTCCTGTCCTTTAATGCATGCAGCTTTCGTATCCGTACCCTCACCACAGCAATGTGTGGGCAGTCACTCTCAATAAACGCGCATAATTGTCCTTTTGTAATCCTCGAGGGACTGCTCGCTCTCGTGCTTAACCTTTTGGCGCCGGAATTATTTTTTTAATTTTAGCACACCCTCTATATAAAATGTGAATAATACAGGAAACAAATATGTTAGGTTTATGAAACAAACTGCATTTTGAAGAGGAGAAAATGGAGAGTATAAACCATGTTTAAAATATTCAGTACCTGTATTTGTTGAATAAATATATAAAATGAAACGTTTAGAGGTTAGCGGTGCGGTACGACCACTATAGTCGTCGTTAGGCGTCAAAGGGTTAAAAAGAACCCGCGGAAACCTTGCGTAGAAAAGTGTGTCTCCAGTTCTGTTTAGGACCTTGTAATAAAGAGAAAATTCTTGCCATGTCGCGGTGGAACGTGATGGTGACCCCTTAGCCAATCAGTTACCGAGGCCTGTAGCAATATTATTTTGCATAGGCAGGGATTTTTCTCGTTTCATACTTTAATTACGGCGTCAAATATATTCATCTGGGTCAAGATACGGAATAGTGCCGAGTTCTTTTGAACCTTTGAACCTTAAGAAACTTTATGGAGCCTGTGGGTTTCATAAAATGCGGGAAAGGTTTTGATTAGCTGAGACTTCTTAGTCTGTCAAGAGGAAATTTGCTGCATGTAGTCTGTTAGTTCTTACTTTAATTTGCCCTCTTTTACTGTTTTAATTAAGAGCACGACTATTTCACTTTCATTTCCATATTGTAAATTTGGTGCTACTACTTGGATTGAGACTAGCACGACGCAAATACCACTAAGAAAGGCGACAAAACTTTAAAATGGACTCGAACACATGACCTCAGAATCCCCTTGAGCTAGGGCCTTACTTGCTTTAGACTGAGCCTAATCTTGTAGGTGTTTTCTTTTATACCAATACATTGTGCCAGCTGTCATCCTAGTATTCCATCTGAAGTACAGAGAAATGCCAAGAGTCGTTCCCTTCAATAAACGCGTAGAATTCCCTTGTAAGAAAATATGAGCGCGGGCTCACACACATACAGACTTCGACTCTTTTCATAATAGCGGATGAATATTACAACAAAATGCTCGACATACGTTCCTTTCCTTTCTTCTGCTCTTTTGTGTGTGTTCTGTAATGAGGGTTCTGCCACTGTACTGAAATTTCTTTCTTCTATCTCGGCAGCTTTATCCAATCCTGGACGAACCGCGGTAACACAAGAAGAATACGAGCTTTGATCTTCCTCTCAAGATCGACCGGCAGAATCAGGCTGTAATTTGCAACGCTGCGCCACTGTAATTGCAAACCCCGCTACGTCACAACTTGAGAGCTTGCAGCGCCTTCCGCCTTTAGGAAAGACATGTAACCTGGATCCGAGTATCTTGAGGCGCAATGAAGCGACGGAGGATGAAGCAGCTGCCTGACGCCTGAGTACACCACGAAATAAAAATTAGACGCTCACCTCCCAGTCACAGCTCTGTAGTTACGTCATATCCTCTATTCGTCACCATTTTCCGTTCCAACACTTCCGTCGCTGTTACTGCCTATTCCCTCACCATTGAGAGATTTGCTACATATATATATATATATATATATAATCAAAGATTATTTCGTTTCCTCTACATTGCTGTTCGATTCCACTCCACATATTCAAAAGTGGGGAAAAATCGTCAGCAATGGTTTGATTAGTTTTTATGCAGAGGTACTTTGTTTAGTCTCAGTTAAAAGACACATTTCACATGGCTTCCAATCCTTCAACAGTTTTCCAAATGCTGTCCATGGGACTTACACGGAAGTGTTACGAAAGAAGTTCTGCACTTACGCAGTACTGGATATGAATTTTCCGTCATTCCATATAATGTGGGTTTTAACGTGGCCACACTTCTTCTGCTCAGTTCCTCGTCTTTTTTTGTGTAGTGTTAGAGCTAGAAATATATTTCGCTCTGTCAAAAAATGAAAAACAAAACTATATGCTGTAAAAGTCGCGAAACATTTTCTATCGCAATCAAGTTTCTTAATTTTGGTTTTTCATCCTTTTAGTAACAGTCATCTGCAGTCCAAGTAAATTTACGTGTAAGGAGGACATCATGCACAGACTCGCCCTCTTCTCTTGGTTGTAGGATCACCCGACGCTCCCTTGACATAGGTAAGGCAAGAGTGCAATGTGATTTCAGTCTTTATACTTCTCCTGGACATCAGAAGAAACAACGGGCCATCCATCTTTTTATACTACTTCCCAATTGTGAAGCCTGTATTTAACTACAGCCCTTAGAAATGCGATTTGTCTATCATATGTATGGTTTTCTATACAAAGGCAACTATTTCACTGTGTTTTCTTCCACTCTAAAATCAATGTCCTTATTACATTTCTTACGCTATTGTTCCCACATTTAAAACCGGCAATTTCTTTCAGTTCTTCTCTTACTGCATTGAATGTTACAGCCCGTTGTAATATAGAAAATTGAGACTGTCCTTCGAACTACAGCTTCACAGAATTGACCCACATGTTGTACTTTTCTCTTATGTTTTCTTTCTTTCTGAACTTCAAAATGAGGTACTTACGCTACATCGGTTTTCTTTCCTTCTATCTTGATTCGCTATACACAACTAAGGGACAGTCCAGAAGTTTCTAATTCCGTGCTGAGCTTTTGTTTATGCAACTAAAATGTCCCCTCTGGCTTCTATTATCATAATAATTAACACTTTGTATAGCTCACTTCTTCCTTTGTGAAACTGCGAAGCTTCTTTCCTTCAAAGTCAAAACAATGTGAGATGTCCTACAATATTTGGACGGGTTACTAAAAAGTTCAACCTAATCCGAAATTGTTTCTAATAATTTGCGTTAAGTACACTAACAACTTATCGATTTGTTCTAATATCTTATGAGAAATTCTAGAGGGATTATTAATTCCGACAAAATCAGATTTACCAACTTCTCTTCCCAATTGGCAAAACTAGAAATATCTTGTCACTGGACACTAGCCAAGAAAAAGAGTGTCGCATGGGTAGTAGCGACTGCCATGACTCCAGGAACCGTGTTCTGATCACGGAGCAGAGTTGTTTTGTTACTACAATTGAGTCAGCCCTGGAGGCTATATGGGCAAGTGCTAAGGACTCGGACAGATTACATGAACTACGTACACATTATTGTGAGCTCAATGTGGTGCTAGATTTTTGTTGTTCGTGTTGTTTCATGTGCAGTGGTAGCTAAGGAGCGCTTGGTTCACTGGAAGTTTTCGTTCATCGCCGTCCGAAAAGTGAAAGGAATTGGCCCACTTTTAGGGTGAAATTCGTATAGGGTCCACAGAGTGACCAATTGGTCCACTGGTCCAATTTATATGGTAAATAAGAAGCCCCTACACTACTTTCATTATTAATCTAGGTGAAAAGTCCACCTGCATTGGTAGTTGATCAGATTCTGAAATTACATTTGAGAAGTCCACGCCATAGAAATTTAACCCAATTCCAAGCGCCGTAGAGAGCTGATACTCAAGTCCACTTTGCCATTCACAGAAACCTTACAGAGCGGCAAGACTGACACGCTTATCGTCGAGTTCAAATTGGAAATGAGAAATCCATCGACTCTGACAGGAATTAACCCCCTAGTCCACTTCGAAAAGCAGGTGTGGAGCCTCTGGTACTGGCCAAATCACGTGACAGAAATTGACTATTATTTGCATAAGCTATAATTTTTCTTATCCATTTTCGAGCACCATGCAACGTTGTGTTGGAACAGAACACAATCTGTTATTACTCTAGAAATATCTCACCTACAGGAACGTTCTTTGTACACAAAACACATCGTTTGAGGGAAACATGGTTGAACGGACAGACAGATGGACGTTTGATTATTATGTATTGACCTGTGGGTGTTACAATTAAACCGTACTGAATCTGCCAAAATAGCAAATGATGAAGATTTCCGTTGAAGTTTCGACGATATACAACATAATCCCTTTAGCACGCGCTGTCAAACTACGTTGGCTCCACCAACTGCTGTTTTATAAAAGAAGTGCCCGTTTTACCGTCCTGTGGGAATGTACAGGGACAAAAACCTATCAGGGCGTGTGTGATTTTGTACTGTTTTAATGTTGGACCCTCCATCTAATGGAATGCTCGAGAAAAAGTTAGTTACAAGAAAAGTTACCCCTTAACATGTTATGCAGATATGTGAGGAGCAGAAGTACAGCTTCACTAATTCTTAAAATCGGCACTACATGGGCTGAGTGGTCAGCTTCACGTGCCGGCCGCTGTACCTCTGTGGAAAGAGTCCCCTTTCCCGTCTAATGTAAGGCTGAATGTGTGAACGCTTAGGATAAGGTAAAAATATCTTGCCTTTGCCTTTAATCGAAAGAGGATTCCGTGAACGTTACGCCGACTTAATTAAGTCTACCTAAGCAAGAAAGCAAAAGTACAGGCAGAAATATTGGAGTAAATTCACATTAAAGTACTTCATGTTTGGGCTTCACTTAGTAGCCTATTATTAAAAAAATTAAAACAACGAATGGTGTAGGACAAAGAAAACGCATAGAGAAACGGTACTTGGAGACAGTATTTAAATTTTATATTTGTAGTTCCGTGCATCGTAATTCAAAGTTGAAGAAATCCAACGAGATGCAACAGTATGCAGATATTTATTTACTACTAAATTACTCTACATATTTCGGGCGTCCATCGCGCCCATCATCAGGAGTACATAAAACTGTAGTTGCAGCCTCCGGTACAGATCATACTATCTGGGAAGCAAGCTTCTTCAGACGTGACCAAATAAGGACTGCGTTAAGTTTCATTCCTTATTTGGTCACGTCTGAAGAAGCTTGCTTCCCTCATAGTATGATCTGTACCGGAGGCTGCAACTACAGTTTTATGTACTCCTGATGATGGGCGCGATGGACGCCCGAAACATGTAGAGTAATTTAGCAGTAAATAAATATCTGCAGGCTGTTGCATCTTGTTGGATTTCTTCAACATTATTTAAGTCTAAAACCTGAAGAGAAAATAAAATATTCCAGGATTGGGTAAAAATATTAAAATTAATATTTCACTCTCAATTTTAAATTTGCAGAGTGAATTAAGCTTACTCAGAAAGATCCAAATGACGACATTCTGTAAACCAGATTATAAATCGTTGGATCACATAGAATCTTGCATTTCTTTGTCAATTACATAGCTACAAACTTTTTAAAAAATATTCTAAAGCTCACTAAGTTGTTACAGTGATAAAACGCCTTATATTAAACCTCATTTTTACGCGCGCACAGTTCCGAAACATTGGTGTGATATATTTTTCTGGAGGCAGGAATCTAATTTACGAAACCTGCTTAATATTTTCCATGTTTAGGCATACAAATTTACGTATTTTCTCAATTTAGAGTTTAATATCGTGTAATTACCACGAAGTGTAAGTTTCATTCACATTAATGTTCATAATACCGAGTGGTCCGAAAACATTTCGTGTGTATACATGTATTAAAACGGAATGACATAAAGGAAAATTATGGTAAATGGCAGTTAGTCTTGTAGAAATTTGTTATGATTTATTTTGTATCAGATTAATTTATTAACAGATAATTATTAATATTTTGACATTGGCTATTGGCAAGAGTCCTCGGACACGTCGTCTAACCACGTAGTCTCCCTGTCACGTCACGGAATTCTGTCATTCAATGCGCCATACACATACAAGCAGACAGACTGCATGCTGAACAGAAAACTCTGTTTTAGTGCGACCCAAGAGGGGTATTTGCCGATTATAAATGGCATCCCAGTGAGGCTGGAAGAATAGCAATGTACTTATAAACGGAATATTAAGGCGCGTTAGCAAAACCATTTTTGCCGGGGGGGGAGCAATAATTATTGCATATCCTAGATGTGTGTCTAGCATTAGTTATCCAGCATACAAAGCGCATGCGCCGTATTAAATTGTCATCTGTGGCCTGTCTGCCTCGGCCATATATTTCCACATCATTTCGTAAGCCATACGATTTTTGGGAAAATGTACTGAACATAAAATGTGTGTTTTGCTTTTCTCTACAGCTATTATATGAATATTTCTCATTCTAACAAGAATTAAGCGAGATATTGTCATAAGTGTGCATACGTCTTTATGTAAAGTACCCGTTATTCTTGCAATGTTTCAAAGAAATTTTAATTTTCTCGACGGATTTTCGAAAAATACTCAGATATCAAATTTCACGAATATCCGTGGAGTGGGAGTCGAGATGTATCACGCGGACGGACGGACAGACAGGCATAGCCAACCTAATAGTTGCTCTTCGCAATTTTGCGAAGGCGCCTAAAAATTATGAAATGCGCTATTGCAAATCAAAATCTACTAAATATGAATCCCCGCATTTTTGCAAATAACAGTCAGATGTGTTGTGAAGGTTACGATATTATGTCCGTGCGAGATTGCGTCTTCAAGGGGAAGCACAATAACATTTCTTTTTTATAAGAGATCTCAAGTTAGGTGTGGCAGCACACGGTAGCCAAGGGGAAATCTTTCACAGTAATTTGCAAAGCTTGGTAGAACCGTGTCAGCACGGAGCGAGTCCTGCCGACAGGCTGTCTGCAGGCCTGATGCTTCCTCCGCTAACGAATCTAGATTCGCCTCGCCAGACTGTATATCCTTTCTTGTGCCTCACGTAACCCAGACTCGTGTCACAAAACTTCACAGTCCCCTGTCAGTCTGCGGCTGCAAACAATACGAGTAAACGGAAGAGAAGAGAAAACGAGTAGGCGGATAATGAAACCTTAATCCTCATCGGAACTTCACGTTCCCAACATCTACATTCGTATTTACGTCCGTTTGTACTGCGATGCTTACCGACCATGCGGAACGACGGTGGAATTCCAACGTCTGCTGTACAGCAGGCGGACAAATAGCGATCTTCTGGCAGACCAGGGTGCATTTTCATGTTCAAGATCACAATATACGTTCGTTGCTAGTGCTGTTAATCAAACACTTTTTTTTGATCGAAATTAATTTATAACAAGATTAAAAATTTCATTCTTACATCAAAGGAAACACACAGCATAACCGTCATTCAAATAAAGTTCGGTAGAACTGTCACTGTTCCTATCAGGATTGAAAACACTACCGACTGGTTACATGAAAAATTTATTGTTTTATCGTAAGACGGTAGATGGTACACAATTACCACTGTACCGCATCAAAATATACCTGTGAGACAAAGAGCGTCACATTCGGCACGATAGTAAGCTTTGTGGCGAAATTCGATACGCTGTATCAGAATTGTCCTGAGATACAAAAGAAGGACCCTAGAATCTCAATCGAGTTGCCGATATCCTTGCCGAGATTTTAACCCGTGACTTCTCGCTTATGAGGTAGGATTTGTATCAACTAAGATGTTTAACAGAGTACACTACACCTAACACACTTATGACTTTTATAAGATATGGCATCCCCGTCGTGTTCAGATTATATAGACATGCATAAAAACATATATATATATGTAACTTATTTGTAAGGAGGAGATATCGCTCATTTCTTTTATGTAAAAGATTTCATTTTTATACACGTACGTAGTAATTCTGCGTACGGACTGATGATGGCAACGTTAAGGTGGCCGAAACATGTAGCTGTTATATGTGAAACATGTGTTGTGTACTTGAATGCTTGTTTCCTATTCTATATATTACGATCCTTATTGTTGCAGCGTGCATATCGTCGAATTATTTAATTAGTATACCAACTGATGCACATATTGTGGGTGTGCGTCCTGTGCTTTGCTGCGTGATACGCAGCAAAGCACAGGACGCACACCCACAGTCGGGCACTCTCAACAACATAACCTTACGCAATAAGACATGCTGCCACAACACCCTGTTTATACAACGAAATTAATCAGTGAGTAATTTTAATAGTGACTTTAGCGAGGAAAGTGTAGCTCCCTGATGAAGATCTTAGGATCGAAACATGTCGGAGCAATTTTGATGTTTTAATGTGGAATTTTAATGTATGTGCATCAGTTGGTATACTAATTAAATATACTTACGATATTTACCGAAACATAACATTGTATGACATTTTAAGCAGAACAAAATTGCCCGCTTGAGACAGAGAAATTCAAGTACAATACCGTCTGTTGTTGCTACAGCCTTCTGCGATACCATACACAGACACTTTCGTACTTACAGCCCTGTGTCGTGTTTAAATTACACCACTATGTGAGGGAGATTTTAGTAGATCCGTATTCGGGGTAAAGTATCAGACGAAAAACAATTTTCGTAGAACACGCTATCTAAACAGAAGAAAGACACCTCTGAGCAAGAAGCAAAGAGAGTTGGCTCTTCGCCGCGATAGCAAAACTAACGCAACGGCTCGGTTGTGCATACTTAATACAAAGAGGATTATAATACCGTACATAAATGTAGCTGACTGCAGATTCTCCAGGGGTTCATGTATCAGGGGTGCCTAAACAAGCCTCTTGAAAGCTACGGGCAGAAAGTTTGCCGTCTCTTTCTGATAATCGGAAATGTGCGCCACTCCTGAAGAAGATGATTTAAGTGATTCGCTGCTGCATTTACATTCTTCTCATTAACAAAGGAAGAAGTTTAACATAATTCTGTAGGACAATTTATATATCTTTATTATGTTAAACCCGGTGTTGGAGATTTAGAAGCAGAAACACAGCAGCTACAAAATTTATGAAAGGCACATAAATATGCAACATTCTTGAATTGGCCACAACGTTTTCCTAATTATTCTCTTCTTCTCCTCCTCCTTCTTCTTCTTCTTCTTCTTCTTCTTCTTCCTCTCCTCCTCCTCCTCCTCCTCCTTCTTCTACTTCTTCTTTGCAAGTATTAAGACTCCTGTGTTTTGTTGGTGTACCATAGGGTTCTGAAGAATTATATGTTGCAGATAACAAATTCACTTCCTCTGAAAATTTCGGACCATAATCTTTCTCATCAGCAATAAATCTTACAGTAAGTAAAGATAGGCACTAGGCCCGATATCGAACTCAGGACACTTTGCAACTTTTTTCGTAACTTTGCAATTATCAGAACTTCCTCCTCCCCCGGTGGCGCTGCGGCCCAACGCGGGTCATGGCCTCCTCATTCTTGAGGTTTCTGGATCACACACAACGACGCATCACATTCGGTAAGACTCTTCTGGACGAGTGATCATTTCGTCGCAGAGACCTCTACCTGACAACACACAACACTCACAACAGACAAACATCCATGCCCCCGGTGGAATTCGAACCCACGATCTCACCAGGCGAGCGGCCGCAGACCTACGCCTTAGACCGCGCGGCCACTGGGATCGGCAATTATCAGAACTTGGAAAACATAAATAATAATAATAATAATAATAATAATAATAAATCAGTAGAAACAAGTCATGGAGGCAAGGTAACCATATTGTGGAACCAACAAGCACAAACTGACAGAACTAACCCCAACAACAAACCACGCATTATAATCCGTGATAATGAAAAGGCAACATGTATGTTAATAGACGTTGCAATCTCAGGAGACAGAAATGTGATTTAAAAAG
>Ga0123357_10013140_pt1 | contig 10720 bp, 7 predicted proteins | sample TergutEmb28metaG_FD_89873 | JGI IMG/M metagenome (GOLD analysis project Ga0123357, IMG submission 89873) | Embiratermes neotenicus P4 segment gut microbial communities from Petit-Saut dam, French Guiana - Emb289 P4 | ecosystem: Host-associated > Arthropoda: Insects > Digestive system > Gut ...
CATCATCTTGATAGTTGAATAAAGAGAGACCAACTTGATGTCACTTGCTTTATTATTTCTTTACTTAATGCTCAACATGTTTCGGATGTTAATACATCCATCCTCAGGAGCTTGCGACTTATTGTTGAGTTATTTCATGGGTTGTATCGCTCTGGTTTGATGTGTGTTGTTGTTACGTTGTGGTTTGGCTGGGGTGGTGTGGTGTGGTACACAGCCAAACCACATAGTAACACCAACACACATCGAACCAGATCAATACAACCCATGAAATAACTCAACAAATAAGTCGCAAGCTCCTGAGGATGGATGTATTAACATCCGAAACATGTTGATCATTAACCCTTATCCTGCTAATGTGGAGAATATGGTGAGATCCTAATAATGCCAGCAGATGGCAGATGGGATTTAATTCGGCGTTTAAAGGGTTAAATAAAGAAATAATAAAGCAAGTGGCATCAAGTTGGTCTCTCTTTGTTCAAGTAACAGGTAAAGTTCACTCTATATCGTAACATAAAGGCACAGATATGTAGTTCCACAGTTTCTTTAACCTCAAAGCTAGATGGGGTGGGCAGTCAAAGCCACGTCCCGGCTTCTGCTCTACCCCCAGGAAAGAGTGCCATTACACAGAAGCTGCGTGGTCCTCTGGGCCGGTTTCGCCGGGCGCGGAAATCACTTGCCTCCACTGAAGTTCGAACCCCGAACTGTCAACGGAGTAGTCAGTCGCTATACCGAAGTTTTCAAATCACCAATTTTATACTGGAGGCCCCTGCATATTTAAAATATCTACCTAAGAGACCCACTTTTATATCAGATGCCCATCTTTCACCCAACGGCAAGTTTGATTTCTATCATAACAGCAATACTACAAGGTGCAGGTTGGTAACATTAGCAGTATAATTAGCCGAAAAAAATGCTGCCTGTCTCTTCTAAGCAGACGTGCACTTAGCCACAAAACTACAGGCAGTAGCCTGCAATTAAGCTATAATTGTTATCGCAATGCACCTTAGCCTTCTATAAGCAGTTCATGCTGATGTAATGATTGATACAAAGCACAATCTCTCGTGTAGGACGTTATACTTAGCTTGAACATAAATATAACAAACGGATTCCAATTACCACAAACAAATATGAAGAATAAAATTCTGAAAAAACTATTTTCTTTCCAACTCTTAATTGCTTTCTAATGTTATATTATGTAATAAAAGTCGAGTCACGCTTGTATTCTAATACACGAGTTTAGGCTTCAGCAAATACTTAACCAATAGTGTTAAACCATGACTACTTTTAGTGGGTATTTATATAATGGGGATTTATGAAACATTAGTGTTGCTACATGAACGTAAAATAACCCAAATATCCATCAGCAACCACCTACTAAATATGACGTTGCAAGTGTGGTCTCCCTGTTATTGACATTCAGCTCCTTGGACATAATTGATTGGCACGTTGTCCGGATATCTTAGGTTAAAACACCACCATAAACTCGCTAAGAATTTGAATGAAGACATCACGAAATGCTTGCATACGTATTGTAATACTAATTTGTAGGTCAGCACAACTCTTCTTATTACACAAGGTAATACGTAGGCTACACTTCATGATGTCTTCATTCAAATTCGCAGCGAGTCAAGCTAAATGCATCTGTTTATATGAGAACTTAAGAACTAAGAACTTAAGAACTAAAGTTCAGAGGTGCTGTGCAAACATTTATTTTAAGCTTAAATATTTCACTGATATAAACACACTGGGATCCCAATGTGTGCACAGCATCCTGTGACTTAATGTGTAAACAATAGGCCTGAAGATGACTATTTATTAGTCGAAACATGTATCCTACATATTACCTTGTGTAATAAAAACAGTTGTGCTGACGTACAAATTAGTATTACAATACCGCAATAAACGCCTGTTCTAAACACAATTTTATTATCTCATCAGGCACATAATCTTGCAATTTTTACAGTTTGTAGATTATATATATATATATATTATTCTATATGCTTAATGGATATACATTGCAAAAACTACACACCTTCCCGAAACATGTAACCACATTCCTTACATATATGTTCCTGAATGTATTGTTATAGTGTTGTAATGTAACTTATATTAGCTGGGTTGTAAAAATAGGCATGTATTTGGTATTGTTATTTCTGTTTCACTGAATAAGCAGAACGTTATGGATGACACACATATATAGAAATTCGAGCAAACGTTTAGTCTGTAAACGTGAAGCGAATATACCACTTGTAAGATTTAAGCGAAAACAGAAGCGCAATAATGTAACGTGTTTAAAAAAACAATGTACAACAACATTTATACTGGATTTAACTAGCTGAGGACAGTGTCAAGTGGCTGGTTCTTGGAACACAGCAGTAAGCCATACGGTTACGTAAAAGGCGGAGAATTTGTCGACCTGTTCAAATGTCAACAGCGTTAAATACCGCACAACGAAGGTAGTGGTCTAAATTCCAATAATATAGTAGCATAGAATGCAATCGTCTTTCAGGTATATTAGTGCCGAGTCAAAAGGATAAATTATATACCATTGTTATTAATTAACAATAGTTTGTATGATTCTAGCATTAATAAAGAAATTTACTGGTGCAGTCGACGCACTGTTTTGATGATCTGAAATTCTGTATACATACTTAAATGTATATTCTAACTGCATACGAGTACAATTACGTACATTTTCCCTCATAGATATCATTGCGTATGATTGTCATGTAAGAGTGCTGGACAGAAAACTTATTAACATGCCTTATAATTTCGTAACTAAAGACCATGCAGATTGTGATCTGAAGATCGAAAGGTCTTCGCCTAACTATTATCATCTGTTTCCAGCGCTGATACAAAACCCTGATGGCCACGGATTTGAAAATGACCGCGAGTCTGAAAAATTGTGTCACGATGACAGATAACACAGGGCACGGAATTGACGACAGATGATTTAAACGCTTACCCCATTTTATTACCAATGCATTAATTATGGAGGGAACTATCTACAAAATTCGTGGTATATCAGGACAATGTTATCTGGACTGTTCTTATCAGAGCTCAGCATAAATAATAAAAAACGAGCCTATGCGTCTTATAACCCGATTTTCTGACTACTCCTCTTTTATGAGTTTTAAATTCGGTACAAATTCTATCCCTGCAAATCATATAAGACTGTAAAATGGGTTAGGCAGTCTTCATTACCGGTGTTTTATAAACTTAAGTATTTACATTTTAGGATTATTTCTGTCGAAGCATCTTCTCACTGGATCAACCATCGCAAGTCATCTGCCCATAAATAGAAACAAAATATACCAGTTTATTACGGATAATGCCAATTATTTCAGGTAGAAGAGCTAAGTCGCAAGTAATTCCTACTCATGTACAACGTGTTTCGCAATATGACTGCATATAATGGTGCCGCAACCACACAAAGGCGTCGCCAGCAGCAACTCTAATAACACTGACGCCAGACTGGAAGTAGCATAAATGTCAGTAGGGTATATGAATATATTGCCTAGTTAGCAGTTTTAGCGATGTCAGTGTGAATGAATCGCACGGTGACTTATGAAAGTTTTCTTTACAAACCGCGTCATTTTTCTAATAAATCTGTTTATAAAGTCATTAGCAGTGAGGGTGGAGGGGTACTGTAGAGCTGTTAACAGATTTAAGGCTATATAAGAATTCTCATTCATAAATGAAACGTATCAACACCAGTAGCTGGCTGTTAGAAGACACGTAAACCTACACCATTCTTCTCAGCAATGATGTTGAATGCAACACAGCCGTCTGTATTCATGGTTATTACCTTCTTCCATTCTGCATACGCTAAAGCCATTCAAAGGTCTCTTTGTGTAAGTATATACGTACAGATATTTCGTCCATGTATATGTCGGTGTATTATTTATTATTTATCAGATATTCTAGCAGTCTGTAAGAGGAAAGAAGGACGGATACATTTCAGTGTTTAAGAGTACCCTGTATGTAACACATTGTGCTGTAGACAGTGGCCAAGGTTTGAGGAAAATTAAAATCTTGTAATCATATACCGTCAAACATAACATTTACTAGGACACAGATTTGTTACATTAATTCTAGCGACAGGTTTCAGCTTAATAGGTTAACATCAGTTTAATCTAATAAAATACGAAGATGTAAATCTCTTTAACTAAATTACATCATTTGTTCAATTTTCTGTAAATATGATCTCTTTTCCTAACACTATTGCTTATGATATTGATGTACGTTCTCTGTATTTAGCCTTATAATCATGTGTGTCAACATGCATAACGAAAGTGATGCTAAACATTTGACTTAATGTTTCACAACAAATTAATGACTACATCTTCAGGGTAGCACTAGGTAGCGTAGCTTCCCCACAGAGGAATTTTACGCAAGACTTGAAGTTCTGCGACACTTCGAACTGGCTTCCGCCACGGCGAGGCTCTGGTCTTCGCTTTTCTGGGACGTTGCGCGGTGTGCGTTGACAGTTGACTGCCGACGTTTCGTGGCAACCTATCGGTCCCCTAAGCAAGGGTCAAGCAGCCTTGGATACTTTAGAATCAAAGAACTTTGGAATATACCTACGTAGACCTACAGTTTCCTTCAGGTCATTCAGTAAACTGACGTTTAAAATTAAAGTAAATAAGCCAAACGTTCCCTGTCAGTAACGGTACCAGACATCACGACGGCTCAGCCTGGTCTTAATATACAGAGTGCTTCAGGAGGATTAGTAAATATTTTAGTAGAAGATAGTATAAACTATACCGGGCAAATAAGTTCATATAAATGTGTGTCCAATTTTTAGTGGCTGTGAATATAAAGCTGTTTGAAGTTTGGGCGTACAGATCAGATTTTTGTCTGTGGGGATGGATGAAAAGCGAAGTCTACACAGAGAAAGTAAACACAAGACACGAATTGGTAGCTGGCATTATGAATAGTGCTGCCCTCATAAAGAAAGAACGCCAAGGCGACTCACGAGAGCTACACCTATTATTGCCAAGAGGGTTGAAAAGTGCATTGAAGTCGATGGTGGGATTTTTTAACACTTACTTTGAACTGTTGCAATTTATTGAGATCATTTACATAACCAATAAATTCAATCAATACGTCATCTGTCTTTCCTTCATACCTTTTGCGTAACATTCAAACAGCTGTATCTCCACACCCACTGAAAATTGAACACATGTCTATGTGAACTTATTTACTCGGAATAGTCACCACCTCCTAAAACATTCACTATTCCTCCTGAAAGACCCTGTATAAAAATCACTTCCCACCCGGAAAGACCAAAATCAGAAGCCATATAGACGAAGAATTCACACACTGAGTCACCTACAATTCCATTGACACAATTTCAAAAGAACCGTTTTTACTATCATTTTATCTGTTGTTTTAACCGCACTTTTAATGAAAAAAGGTAAACGCATAAATCTTATTGTAGCACCTTGCATTTTAGTAGAAACATTTCAATTTATCAACCAAAGAATGCACATATAATTTCACATAAAACAATTTCTAAACACTTTAAAACACTCCGACATGTTTCGATCTTGTCGGATCATCATCAGGGAGCTTTTTTCCTTGCTAAAGTTATATTACGGTATTCACAATTCAATTCTTATTTGCAAACGAGGTGTTGTGGCAGCATATCATGTTGTGTGGGAATGTGTTGTGGAGCAGTAGCTAGGTGTGCGTCGCATGCAACTGGGCAGCTCACGTGAGCGGGTTGGGTCTATCATTCATGAAGATTTGAACATGCGGATGTTCTCCGCCAAGTGGATCCCGCAACGCCTGAACGTGGATCAAAAACGTCAACGGTGCCAGTCGTCTGAGCAACTTCGGAATTTTTTCGGCGCGGTCCAAATGATTTCCTGTCGGGACTGGTGACCATGGACGAAACCTGGTTATATCACTATGACCCGGAGACGAAGCAACAATCAATGGAGTGGTGACATATCGGCTTACACCACCCAAAAAATTCCGAGTGCAAAAATCCTATGGAAAAGTTCTCGCCTCGATTTTTTGGGATCAAGATGGCATCTTCCTCACCGAGAATTTTCCAAAGGGCCAAACAATCAACGCCGAGTATTACTCATCTCTGCTGGTGCAACTGAAGGACATTTGAAGGAAAACGCCGTGGAAAGGTCACCAAGGGGTCTTGTTCTTACACGACCGTGCCCCGGCTCACCGGGCACTTGCAACCCAGAAGAAACTGGCCTACCTGGGCTTCCAGTGCCTTGATAACCCACCCTACTCTCCGGATCTGTCCCCGTCGGACTACCACCTGTTCCCTGGACTGAAACAAAAATTGAAAATTCCCCATTTTTCTTCCGACGCGGAGGTTATTGCTGCCGCGGAGACCTGGTTGGACCGACAACTTTCTGGATTTTTTTTTTTTTTGAGTGGCTTGCAAAATTTGGATCAACGAGCTAAGAAGTGTATTGAGCTACGTTGGGAGTATGTTGAATAAATCCCGAGTTTGGTCACTGTAGCCTGTTTCCTTCCTGGTTGGGCTAAGGACTTATTAGCACCCCCTCGTATGTATGTTCTGTAATAGTTACGTCATGCGTTTAATTATCTGAGGGAATTACCGTTCAAAAGGTCGCTGACTCAAGTATACCGCACGTGGACTCAAATATCTGCCAGATCATGAAGCTGCAGTCACCAAACTGGATGTAAGTTTGTAATTGTCTTTTTTTTAACGTCATATCAAACAGGCCTATTCATTGCTTTTCACCAAATCAATGCCTTTCAAACTGAGGGGGCAGGTTGCAGATAACGTCATTCAAAATAATGAGCATTACTACTGTGTAACGATAATTGAAGTTTAATGTAGTAATACTTAGCGTTACTCTAATAACAAGTGACTAGGTTACGGGCTGCGAGTACGAGAGAATCTGGTTCGATTCCCAGCAGAGGCAAGATTTTTTCCGTTCTCCAAAGCATGCAGACCGGTTATGGGACCCGCCCAACTTTCAATAGGTACTGGGTACATCATAAAGACACTAATCTCCTTCAGTGACCAGCAGAAAAAGTTTCGTAAGTTTGAACATGGAAGCAAAGCTAGGATCCTATACATTGCGTTTAGTCAACGCACACCAGAAAATGCCCAGGATATTTTCTTGTTACTAGCACTCTGCCGTCAAACACTGCAGCCGTGTCAGCAGTACGAGATATAACTTAACGATATATGTTCATTTCGACGCCCTGTACTGAACTCTGTAGGATTAAGGCTACATCTGTATTCACGTCTTGTGCATGCGTCAGCAGCAACAGCTTGGGTTGGACATCTGGAAGCCCAAGGCGCTGATATTGAGAAATATTATCCTAACGTGCACGTGAATAATGCGCCGTGCACTCACCTTTAGACTGCCCTCTGTTACACGGGTTTCAATCCCATTTCGTGCGTCCTCCTTTGATTCCTGAACGTAGGGGATGAACTGACTGTATCACGAAGGACTAAAAATATTATTTACGTGGTGTTTCTCAGCCATTCCAAACAATCGCAGGGATATTTCCTTGAAAGAGGACACAGAAATCCCACAGTGTCTATAACCAAACGCTTTTGCTCTCATTTCGTGGTATAGAAGGGTTCGGATAGAAAGGGAAATCTGCTAACTTTTGGTAACAGAGGTTAAGCAAAAATTATATATGTATAGTACATATACAGAAATTCAGTACCTCCCGCATACAGAACACAACTTTGTCCTTTATAAAACCTTTCCTTTTATGCTGTTCAAGAAAATAATCGATTTTCATTGAGACAACAATGTGAAACACATAAACACACTCTGTGGCAAAATTCGGGGTTTCTTAGTATTACGATATATGGTACACATAGTTACCACAAGGATTTAAAAGATTACAACCCCCAAGAATTAAAATCTCGATCCATATGATCGTTGGCTAAACGCTGTATTCGCTTTTGCAACTTAAGCTGTAATGAGATTGAGGCACCATTTTTGTGCAACATCCTGCAATTTTGCTTCTGCATATTTCTTTACCGATCTGGCAGCAGAATACTGTTTGAGTGTACAACAAGTTTGTTAATTGAAGTTAATTCCCTGAAAGAAATATGAATGATAATGTGGAAAGCAAGGGGCTCTGTCAATAGTTTTTTCCCAACTAATATAATTCGCATTTTTAGATAGTAACTGAGAAGTCAGCAGCCGTATGATACACAATTAAAGTAGATTACTACACGTAAAATATCGAGTTCGTCACCAGTCTACTTAGTAAATATTTAACCTTTACACTTCAACATATACTACCCGACAGACGCTTCTGTTTTATAGAAAAATGTAGGGAAAAAACGAAGTGAAAACGAAAGGGTTCAAAAAAGAAGAGGACAAAATCAATTTCTAAAGTAATTTCCTATCAACTGCTTTTAGATAAGGAGGAAAAGAACAGAAATTTAGTAAACTTCGAATTGGACTACGTCGTATATGGGTTAATTCCGATCTAACTTCCACTGACGTAAACACTAAATCACATTAGTTGAGTAAAGAGAAACCAACTTGATGCCAAATATTTTATTATTTTATTCAATGCTCAACATGTTTCGGCCGTTATTACGACCATCTTCAGGAGCCTGCGACTAATTGGTTGTTATTTCACGGGTTGTATCTGGTTCGGTATGTGTTGGCGTTCCGTTTCAGTGTGGCTATGGCGGTGTGGTGTCCTTTATGCAGTCTGAATAACGGCCGAAACATGTTGAGCATTGAATAAAATAATAAAATAAGTGGCATCAAGTTGGTTTCTCTTTACTCAACTATCAAGATGATGCACGGTCCCATAAACATAAGATTCACTAAATCACATTAGTATTTAAGTATAGTATTTATTTATAGTATTTATGACTTATAAATTATCTGACAGTTTTGTATCATTCTCTCTGTAATTTCTCCATTCCTAATTAACATTTTCAAAATATTTTTTTCCCCATGGCTCGAAAGCCATTGTGGGCCCACGTCACATTTTCGAGGCTTCGCAATCACACTCAGACACGCCACGCTCTGGAAGAGTGATCGGACCGACGCAAATATCTGTACCTGACTATCTGACAACACACAACACTCACAAGAGACAGACGTTCATACTTGCAGCGGGATTCGAACCCGCAATCCCAGCAAGCGAGAGGCCACAGACCCACGCCTTAGACCGCGCGACCATCGGGATCGGTTTCCTAAAAATATAAATATTCCGTATTCTATAAATCAATATACCTCATTATTAGTAACCACAAATATTTGCAGTCAACAATGAAATGGTGGAAGGCCATTGTGGTGAGTAAACCTAGGCAAAATGACAGACTGTGAGTACGAAGGATCGCGGCTAGAATTTCGGTCCTTCTTAAATCCTTCAGTTCTTCGAGACAGATATTATGATGTGATAAGAGTAATATTATTACTAAGGCACTTACAATATACTCCACACACACACCATCCGTCATAAATTAACATTTCCTGGCCGATTCTACGACAAATGAACCTTGCAATTGCGACAAAAACTACAGACGAAAAACTAGGAGGGAAGTTTGTCTTCCGTAAGGTGTTTGTAGTGAAATGACAGCCTGTTTCTACGTATTAAGGCAATTCAACTTGAAACTACCTGCCTCTGGCAACTTATAACACCTCAAAGACATGCCTCATGCTGAGCAGGTATCTAATGTCGGCGTGGGCACTGCAAAGATTTGTTCACAAATTCCGAGAACTGCATCTCATTTCCGACTAACCGTTCTGTGATAAAAGAATGTCTATCTCTGGACATGACAGAACGTCCACTCCTTAGAGTTGTTAGTTTAAATAGTACTACGTGGGTATGCACATCACCAGACCAAATTAAATTTATAATGAAATAACAGACATATTACCACTAAATATTTTCAGAATTCTCGAACTGATGATACTCAAATTCAACGGCAAATTTAGAAGCCTTCTTCATGATTCCTACTTTATTTGATAAGAAGGTTTAACTGCTAAATTTGCCTACCTTCGCAAGGAAGCAGCTGGTAACTTTCTCACTCCTTACCGTCCCCTCACTGCGGCACAGCAATTTAATTGCATTGATACACAGCAGGTAAACTTAGTTTTTAGTTAGATATTGTTTATCTTTATGTTTGCAATTTAGAGTTTAGATTGTAAATTAATCTGAATTCACTGACCACAAACATTTTATTTCTTTTCACCGCCTTTGGTATTAATTTATATGTTGTACTAATGTGACATTGTGTGGACCCGGTAGCTCAGTCGGTATGGCGACTGGCTACGGGCTGGACGATTTGGGATCGAATCCCGGTGGGGACGAGATTTTCCGCCTGTCCAGACCGGCCTTGGGGTCCACCCAGCCTCCTGTACAATGGGTATCGAGTCTTTCCCAGGCGTAAAGTGCGGCCGGGGCGTGCTGCTGACTCCTCACCCCCTTCTAGTGCCGCGGTCATGGAAAAGTATAGCTATAACTCTACCTACCCTCTGGGCCACACCGGGCCTGTAACGGGATCACAGTACGTTTAATATGACATTATGCCACATAAAGCCACTTGTTACAGGAGACTACGTTGGATACGGAGGCAGTAAACTCCCCAGCAATGTCAGTAATATTTACTAATATGGTAAAGGTGAAGGTAAAGCAATCCCATTACAGGCCTGGACAGGCCCTGAGGGTTCCAGGAGGTTGAGGCCCCCAGATTTCAAGACAATCGGCACATGAAGGTGGTAAG
>Ga0123357_10013141_pt1 | contig 10719 bp, 6 predicted proteins | sample TergutEmb28metaG_FD_89873 | JGI IMG/M metagenome (GOLD analysis project Ga0123357, IMG submission 89873) | Embiratermes neotenicus P4 segment gut microbial communities from Petit-Saut dam, French Guiana - Emb289 P4 | ecosystem: Host-associated > Arthropoda: Insects > Digestive system > Gut ...
TTTAGGCCCCACCTGCTTCTTTTCCCTTTTTCCTTTACCCCCTTTTTTTCCTTTTTTTCAAATTGTTAAAAAAAAATTGTTTTTCCCACTTTTATTTTTTTTTTTTTTTTTTTGTAGTCTTCAATTTTGTCGATACCAGATTTTTCTTTGGTTCGTTTCAAATATCTCGCTTCCTTTCGTAGCAGGGAGTATTTACAGCTGTAATTAATTGTTCTTAATTTAACTCTGAAGATACATGAGTATGCTTCAGACGTTACAACGTTCCGTGTATTTCAAAAACTGTATGAAGCCTTTAACATTAGTTAACCACGAGATATTCACCGTCTGACAAATTTTCACGACGGAAACGATTAAGTTGGTGGTCACCCGGCCTGAAATACGACGTTTTAACGCAGAGATAAACACACACAGAACAATGAGGACAAACCAGTAACTGGTTCGTTTCGCTTTAGGAATGTTACATATCATTGTTCAAAGTATGCCATCAACTTTCCTTATTGCCAGACTATGTACTGCATAAGCTCCAAAAGACGGCTGTATCTGTATAACAGGATATTGTTCGTTTATCGCACGTGTGTGTGAGTGTATGAGTATGAGAGTTTCTGTGGGTTCAGAAGCGCGCAACAGACAACGGCTATTTGTGCCTGCATAAAAAAGTCAAAAAGTAAAAATCCCACCAGAACAAGTAAAATTTGTATCCGCTTTCTTACAATTCAGTCCCCAGGCATCTCACAAAACTCTTGTAATTAATTTTAAAGTTGTCCATTCCGGTGTACTTCTTGTATATGGTGAGGTGAATTCAATCAAAAAACACAACTATAAAATATGGCTAAATGATGGTGTTTATTAGCAAGGAAAAAACTACATGTTTCGGCCTATAACGGCCGTCTTCAGGTTCTGACAATTTTCTGCTAAAAGAGTTATATATAATATGCCTAAACCGCGTGGTGATGTTGAGATCTCATCATCATTCTGCGTGCTATTGTTAAGCTAAATTGGTGGGATGTTAATGAATTTGTAGGTAGCTCGGTGTGGATGTGGATCTTATTGGTTGGGTAGGTGTGTGGTTAGGAGGAACCTATGGCTGCAGGTGTGGTATCTTATATGCTCCTATGTTGGGGGTAGTATTTTATGCGGGGTTGGTTAGTCTGACATCATCATCTTATCCGTCTCCTTGTTCTCTTTATTCTTCGGAACTTATCGGCGGGGGGTTTTTTTGGTGGTCTGCCTCTAGGGTGTTGCTATGCGTGCGTGTGCGTAGGAATAGTGCATTTGTTTTCTGTGGGAGAGAGAACAGGAGTGTGAAATGTGGACAATTTAGCCATATTTTACAGTTGTGTTTTTTGACTGAATTCACCTCACCATATAGTTTAAACACACAACGGGGATGGCACACCTCAGAAGTACGTCTTGTAATTAATTTAATCCGTTGTGTTTGTGGGTCATTCAACAACAGATCGTTTCTTTGTTTAGCTCATTAAAGAAAGAAAGTTGTATGCGACGGATAGTAAATGATTTGTTTTTAAAAACTCTTGTAAACTGGCAAAAAAGTTTTTACGACCCACTTCCCTCTTTGGATGCGATCTTAAATGGGATAAAGTTATGTAGTTAGACTCCACTGACAAATAATATATTTACAAATAATGTCCAGGCTGCGTCATGGTTATATGTTCTCACACCTGAGGTCCTGGCTAGCGAATCATGGATATAGTCCTATAGTTTTTAAATCAGTAGTTCAAGAAACTCTAATGTAATTACATAATACACGTTAGTTTTAAACTGCCTTTTAACTGCTCTACATGTTGACACTACAACAAACAGGTGTCCAAAGTGTAAGCTCGCGGATAGATATATCTAAGCACATAAGTTACCATGGTAAAAAAGGAACACTGCAACGAAACTAAAACTAAACGACGCAAAGGCTAATAGTGTAAGTACAACTTCGTAGTGAAATTTCACTTCCAACCCATTTAAAGGCCTTGGACAGCCTTCATGGTACCTTCAAGCAGACTGATCCAATTCAGAAATAAACATGACATTTCTACTCATACGGTTTAGTTTACCATCAGGATACCGATTTCTGGTCCATTGCATTTATCGGGAAATGCCTTCTTCAGAAATTGTCTTAATTCGACTGAATGCCTGTTGTGATTCTGTTTATATAAGTGAACTAGAGTAACAACTACAAAAGTAACCAAAACCAAAGTAATGAGTCGATGTCAATCGGCAAGTTTTTAATGGCTCTGACTATGGATATCACGAAGAGAAGTTCCAAGCGGAAATTTTGAAGCCTGCTTTGTTGCGTTCCTATAGGTAAACTGTCCCGTCACATGGCAAGCAGGCATTGAGGGATGGCAAAAGTAATCCTATAGCTCTACCAATACCCGCCCTATGCGCTAGAAGGGGATGGGTGGTGAGCGCCACTCCCTGGCCGCTTTACCCCTGGGAAAGAGACCCGGCATCCATTGTACAATACATGAGGCTGTGTGTGCGTCGCGGCCGGTCTGGGCAGGTACGCAAAATCTCGCCTCCACCGGAGTTCGAATCCGGACCGTCCAGTCCCTAGATTCCGATAAGTGCACTGCTGTTATCAGGACCAGTTATTTTACGTTATGTTTGTGGAGAACCTAATACTGAATTACAAATTCTGTCTACGGTAAATTCAAAGTCGCCATGTTTGTAACTGTCGACTTATGAACAACGTAATCGTATATGTGTAGGAATATCCTTGACGTAATGTTCCTACAAAATTTTACACACGTAACTTCAGCGGTTCATTACTCATCACCACCACCAGAGTGCAAGTGAAAGAAAATTTCTGCTAGGTTCCATGTTGTTAGTTTTTATATATATATATATATATATATATATTTTTAAATTTGCACATTTTAAAGGTTTGCTGTTGCACATGTTCTGTGCAATAGATCAACAACGTATTATATTTACTCCAATCAACTGCACATATACTCACCAGTAACCACCTACTAGTCACAGTTACTTCCCCTACATACCGTGTGTTGCATAATGATGTATACTCTGTGGTACAACTCATTGTGAAACCTGCGATATGTACAATCAAGTTACACAGACACAATACAGAAGCCATGGGCCATTTCGTGTGACTGTCAGCTTGGTTTTAATCCTAAATTTAATTATCTTCCAGGACATAACACATTGACAAAGGATATATCAACATTCATATAGAAGTTTGTTGCAGAAGTGAACATAAATGGTACCAGTTGTATAAAAATGTATAATTTTGGAATTTTTATTGTAACTATGTTTAAGTGCTGGTACTATTTTAATTTTAATGTATTTATGCACATTGTTATGGTATTTTATATCCAAAATGTATTCATTTATGTCAGTGTTCTCCCTGAAGATGGCCTATGCTGGCCAAAACATGTAGGAGAGGTTACTGTGATATAATAGGTGGTTACTAGTGAGTGTATGTGCAGTTACTTTAAGTTAAAGATTTGTTGACACATAATTTCAGGATCTACAGTAAGTGTTGCTCTCAGCTTATGGTGTGTCTGCTTTGTTATTATTAGTGTCTCTAGGACATCCAGAATTACGGCATTGGGGTGATGTGTAATAGCACTGCTTCTTTACAAAGTGTTGTGGAAATCTGTCAACTGACCCAGTAATTGAAAGCAATCATACACATATCACAAGATTAATGTCTTTCCTTTAGAAAGGAATGTACGCTAAATAGGCAATGACCCTCATAGGAAAATATTCAAATCTTCTGCAAAACAATTCTTTTAAATTTGATTATAAAACAAGTTTTACATTCGAGATTTAAACAAAAAGCACATCACTATCAAGAAATACAAGACGCGATAAACAGAGAATATGAAACATAAAATGTGAACCAACAGTTCTCTAAAATGATGACTCTTTGCAACAGTTGGACGTGGAAGTGAAATTGAGGTTGAGAAAAACAAACATTTTAATATAATTAAAGCAGATGAGATGAAATTTCTAGCAAGTGCCAAAATTAAAAAGTGAGGATACTAAATATGTAGTCAGGAAGTGGATGGATAGGTGATAAGGTAGAAAATCGGTAACTCACTTGAATAGAATGAACTGTAAGGCTACAAAACACTCAATTGTGTCAGAAACCAAATATTTGAGCTTGTCTTTCAAAAGATGGCCATAAGGCCGGAACTGTAACATTTTATCTCCACTCCAACAATTACAACTATACTAATAATATCACTCTGATACCGCATTCCCCCTTTTGGTTTATGTGTGCAGTCAAAGTATGAAATGACGTAGATATCCACTCTTTCTGTATCATTTAACAGGGAGTCAGTGGGGATGAACAGTGGAAAGAAAAACAATTATCCATTTTGACCATGAAACCTGCAGTTAAATTGAGTGTCACACCACAAAACTTGGCTGTTATATATGAGATTTTTTACTCTTACCACGTTCTGGATTTATAAACTCTACATATAACTTCCACACTTTTGTTCCAACAGATAACACCTTAGTAACTCATGAGTCACTAATATATGCCATCTTTTAAGAAAAATTCTCATGCAAAGTGCTAACATAAGCAGAGTCCTTCTTGAGAAGCTAACCAATTTGCAGCTTGCATTTTATGGAACCTGAAGTTTCATTACCGCATTCACAAATGCCCACCACCTGTCCTTATCCTGAGCCAGCTCGATCCAGTCCATACCCCCACATCCCACTGCCTGAAGATCCATCTTAATATTATTCTCCCATCTGCACCTGGGTCTCCCCAGTAGTTTCTTTTCCTTAGGTTTCCCCACCAAAACCCTGTACACGCCTCTCCCCTCCCCCACACGCCCACCACCTATCTCATTCTTCTTGATTTTATCACTCGCACAATATTGGGTGAGCAGTACAGATCATTAAGTTCCTCATTATGTAGTTTCCTCCACTCTCCTGTTACCTCATCCCTCTTAGGCCCAAATATTGTCCTCGACACCCTATTCTCAAACACTCTCAGCCTACATTCCTCCCTCAATGTCAGTGCTAACATAAGAAATGAGCATAAATGTCCCACATTAGCAGTTGGTAGCTGACTTGTCCTTGAATACCAGGAAAAGAATAAACATGTCAGAAAGTAAACAGCTTAAGAATGGGGAACACTATGAGTTACCTGGAACACAAGGATTTATTTCATATATGATATGACTAAAACACTCTAAAATTTGTGAGTTATTACATGGGCTTCATGAAAATGACACATACAAACTTCATGGCAGTAAATGCCATGAATTGCAGATGTTGAATGCTCTTTATTTGTTATGTTTGGACTTTCAGAACTCACAGCAGTAACACATTGGGACGTCTGAGCAAATCAACAAGTCGACTGGCAGGTGGAGGCTCATACAGCCCCAGTAGAGAACCAAGTCTGAGTTGGAATACTCACACATTACCACGCAAGCTTTATGATGAGCGTGTCAAGAGTAAAACACACATTCAAAGGAATGGCACCCCAAATAATTCTCACCAGAGAGAATCCAGTCACATGAATCAAATAAACAAGTCACATCAGCGTCACTCCAACAGCATGATCAACGTTTCCATAATCAATAATGTGACCCCTCCCACGTCTTCTATAGGAATCAGTAAATCACTGAAGAGTGGAGTAGGTATCTCTGCATCTACAGGGCCTGCAAAACCTGCCCGGACCTATCGCTCAAACCTTGCACGCAGCAAGAGCTTTAATGTTCATGTTGGAGGGTCAGGAAGCACAGAATCATCACCACAGCTGCTTGGGTCTAAGATTCGAGATGTTTCTAATATCTACAAGTCAAATCCACATCTGCATCGGTTAAATGAGTCTCCACCACCACTAAAGAGCCCTGGAATCTTGGCAAGCATAAGCCGTAGTCAGCGTGATCTTTCAGCATGTGCCAATCTTGATAAAGACAATGACTTCAGCAGAAATCAGGAAACCCACAGGTTCTCTAAAAGTACAAGCAACTTGATTAGTAATGGATATGTGAGTAACAGCACCTCTACTCAGGAAGCAAAAAAGAAGCTCTTCTTGAAAGGTTTGATGGACAGAGCACCAGAACTGTACAGAACTCTTCATGGTGATGAAGATCTGGACGTAAAACCACTGTCACCAAGTCCTGAAAGGCATCTACATAACAAAACACTTTTAAAAAATGGCATTTCAAACAACGTATCTTCAAATAGAATCCTCGATTACAGCAATTCATTCCATTCTCGCAGTACAAATGCTACACCTGAAAATGATTTGATCAAAGGAGGCCGCTCTTTGTCGTCACCATACAGACCTCCTGTGATGAACGGAACAGACCGTGTCACATCCCCAAAACCCAGCTTCACCAGCACACTGACCCACACACCATCTTTCAGAAATACCAACAATGGTACAACAACATCAATAGTGAGGAGAGGAAGTATTGGCAGTGATGACTACTCAGAGACTGTTCGCATCACATCAAAATCTGATGACCCCATCAGACCTAGTGTGACAAACACTGTACAGAGTTACTCTAAGAAGACTATCCCCACCAAAAGAGGGCTGTCCACAGAAACCATAGAGTCAAGTGAGACAAAAACGGTAACTAAGAGCCGCCTGCGGGGTGGAGACTCAAGTCATCATAGGAATCCATATTCAATGCGAAATGGTGGGGGAGGTGTGGTCATAGAAGTGAGGGCACCCAGGAAGTGAGACCAGTGGGTTCCTGCAGTGTACCACTCTTAAGACAGTAATCTGAAGAGAAATGTATCCAAAACTTAATTATTTCCAAATATGTTTTACACTGACTTTGTTTACTCTTACACTTGAGAGATTCACAGTAAAACTAATATTAGACTATAAATAGAAGTGACTAACTTTTATGTCCGTACACGTGATGGAATTCAGGCAGTTTTCTGCCAGCAGGTGACAAATTTTTGTTCTTATTACTCTGACATCTTGAATTATATTACCTCCAAGTCTCAGTCCTGGAGTTATCTTGAAGTTATTCGGGTGTAAATTGCTTGCTTACAATTTGAAGTTGTGAACTGTCTATTACTTGTACCCAAAAAATAACACTATAAACACATCTAATAATAATTCACTGTGCAAACTTCAGAAATTTTTCTATGTAAGGGTTTTTACTAAGCAGTAAATATGTGGATAAACACATTGCAACTCAATCATAATGTGTCACCATGACACAACAGAGTTCACATCTTCTCCCTGTAACCAGAAACACTAACTCTAACAAAGTCATTAATTCATAATTTTTTTGCCATCTGAAAGAATCACTTCAGCATTACAATACTCATTTACTCACCTAGGAATAATATTTTGTCTATGCCTATCGCATACAGATGTAGGAATCATAGTATGACACCTGGCAAAGGAAGATCACATTAGCCTCATTAATGACACATTAGTTTTAGTGACAAGTCTGTGCCAAATTGTATTGAAACATGTGAAACTGTGAGATATATACATATTATGTAGTAAGAAGTTTTGTGACTTAATTATAAGGCAGAAACAATAACAACAACAACTACTACAAGTTTCCTACTTCCTTATCACTGAAGCACTCCAACTGTTCAGAAAGAAGATTACACAGATATTATGTAAGCTATTCGTTTTCATGCTTAAGTTAGTGATAAAATATTTACACTGGTGTGAAGATTGTTGCAGCAATAAAAAGGTAAAACATAAACTATTTTCTATTCAGTGTGCTCTGGAGTGGCAGGCGTTTCAGACATCCTGGAGGACCTAACCACTCAATTCAAGTGCCAAAGTAAAGAATATGTGGAGCTTTAGTTCCAGTACCCTCATAGGTCTTTAAACACTGAAGACAGAGGAATTACGAGTATGTTAATCCAAAAAACCTGTTTCTTCCTCTAATGCTACACAGTATTACATCCCAGCAGACTATAGTGTATTTGGTTCACAATGAGAGCCTCAAATAATGCTTAAGTTTTTTTAACTTTTTGTTGCTGAGACCAGAAATTTAAATACCAAGTATGTTCAGTACTGTGCAACAGAGGGTTGGGTAGAAAAATGACACACAAGTTCATGTGAATACATATTGTAAACAATACTGTGGACTTAATTGCCATCCTCTCCAGGAAACATCATGCAGCTGAGAAAATTAAGTATGAAGACTTGTATATTTTGTTTGTTTTTCTGATTTCCAGTAGCAGAAGAGGATTTAATAACAGAATTATTAATCACTTTTTTTTTTACTGAACAATGCAGAAATCAGTGAAATCAAGAATGAAAAACGCAATCATGCCAGAACTTTCCAAAAAATTAAAATACTTTATGCCGCCTCATTTGAAAGTCACAGTTTTCTCTACATTCACAATCCAGTAAGCAAAATATGTGCCCTGAATTGGGTTTATAATTGTGATTATTTTCAAATTTTATTTGCTAGTATCAAGGGTAGATGTGGACATAAAACATCAGTCCACACATCTAAAATGTAGCATATATATTAAAATTGACCAAATACACTATTGCACATTGAAACAGAATGAGAACCAAATAGTTGCTAAGGTCTCCGCAATCTCTCATTATATAATGCCCACTATGAGAATTTAATAAATATAAAGAACACATGTGTTAAACAATTAAGCATAAAAAAATATGAGGGGTATATGCAATGTCCCATTAACGATCTGCCAAACTGCAGTTTATTGGCTTATTCTGAGTGAAAAATCTTATGTAACAATAGGTTAAGGCCTTAGACATCACACAGTTACACGGGGCATTTATTGCAATTGTGACATAATGTACACAAGTTGTTTACTATATGAAATTATCAACTGCACTGGCTATGAATAAGCAAGCTCATTTTGTAACATTATGGGTTGCCTCTGACATACTTTGGTGAATGTTCTGTATGACAGCAGCAGAATTAAGGGTGTCCCATAACAGTACATCTGTGTCTGTGATTCCTTCTCATACACCAACTCCTTCATATATCCCCACAAACATAAATCAAGGAGTGTCAAGTCTGGCAAATGGGGTGGTCAAGCATTCAGTCCTACATGCTTCATCCAACCATTTCTGTAGCACTGGCATATATGTCAACACATTCCATATTTTTAGAAATATGTATTCATAATCAATCACAACATGAGAAATTCTTCTCATGAACAACCAAACACAGCAACTTTTTTATCATAATAACTGAAGACAAGTTACCCAGTTACTGATGAACATGTATGTATATATGTATGTATTGTAGGAGCAAGGTGTCTCAGTACTGGCAGGAGTATTCTGCTAGAATTAACAGGAACTGTGTAATGGTCAAGCTTCTGACCTAAGTGAAATAAACCACTACTTGAAGTGAGGCAAATGTTTCATGGGCCACTGTGTGTAGTAAATTGTGCAACACATTTCTGTTAGTACTGCAACAAACATAAAAAGAATACTCTCTCAGTTCTTACAATACCATTTTCTTTAAGAACAGTTTCAAGAAAGTGTAATGTCTTAAAATAAATATTATACCTATGAGAGAAAAATACGTTCTAAACAAAAGTAAATATAACAATAATGTCAATTATCACAACTGTGGCTTAAAATTATAAAGGTCAGGCAAACAAACTTAATAAAGATGCTGCCTTCATACATGGAACACTCTTACCAACTGACTGACCATAACTGATATAGCCAGTGCAGATGTGTAATACATGCACCTAATTCAAGTTAATGAATTTCATCACTCATACATCTGCTTTCTATTTTAACCTGTCCATGCTACATAATAAAGACTACTGTTTAAAGTTAGCAGTTGATCATACTTTTCATCAAATATTCAATGTGTTGTCTAGCTAATCTCTCTCACTAATATAAAATGCATTTTAAAGTATGTGTTCTTTTAATGTATGCAATGGAGCTTAAATATACTGTTCCATTAAGGCCTGTACTAATGCAGTATGTTAAAGAGTTTTAAACCTGAACCAAACACAAACAATGTAGATTGATAATAAAAACACTGCATTTGCATTTCTTAATATTGTTATTTTGGTTATGTTTTGTAATCAAATGCATGGTATGTTATGAATAAAGATTTAACAACAATGCTCAAAATTGGGTTTCCATTGTTCTTTTTAACTCTTGGCCTATTTCTTTCATTTTAAAAGGAAATTTGGACTCATATCTGTAACTGAGTGAGAGAAGGCGAGAGAGAAAGATCCATTAACAAATAATGAACCACATCCTGATTTTCATGAAAGCTGGTGTACATGCCATAGCCCTGATTTCCAACCCACATTCATAGTCATGCTTCCGTACACATCATGATGGTGTTTGGATGTTGACATCGAGGATAGAATGGATGGAACATGAGGCATACACGCAGGGAATAAAAAATGCATATAGAGTTTTGGCCAGTAAATCCAAGGATACATAGGCATAAATGAGAGGATAATATAACAAAAGTATCTTGAAAGAAAAGTCAATGGATATCACGTGCTCTTTCCCTCAGGGTAAAGCAGGCTGGACCTAAACCTGACCATTCATCTCCATCAGTTGCAGGGTTAAGACTGTGAAGAGTTAACTCTTCGCTCTCCAGGAAAATTTAATGGAATGAAATGGGACAATTTGCTCTTCTCTGCATCTTCAAAGAAAAAGTAAGTGAAAATGTGAACTGGATTTAGGCAGTTTAAAAAGGGAGCCAGTGATGGGTGTTTGAGATGAACCTTCAGGATCCTTAAAGAGTAGGAGCAACGAAATATTACTTAAAA
>Ga0123357_10013142_pt1 | contig 10719 bp, 8 predicted proteins | sample TergutEmb28metaG_FD_89873 | JGI IMG/M metagenome (GOLD analysis project Ga0123357, IMG submission 89873) | Embiratermes neotenicus P4 segment gut microbial communities from Petit-Saut dam, French Guiana - Emb289 P4 | ecosystem: Host-associated > Arthropoda: Insects > Digestive system > Gut ...
CAAAACAACAAAAAATCTAAAAAAATAAAAATTTTTTTCCCCCCGCCACCCCCCTTAACCCCCCCCCCCCCCCCTACATTTATTGGCTGCATTCTGTTTGATTACCTCTTCATATTACAGTGATTTGTAATATAATCTCCTATAGAGAAAATAGAGGGATAGTTCAGTCTTTCCTCTAACTTGCTTGATCGAAATTTGTTTTTTTGTTACGGATGGTTAAGAAAAGTTTCTTTCAGTTTCACAACTTGATACTGGGAATGTCATGTAAATTTTTCAGATTGTCTGTATGGGAAAACCTCTATCAAGTTTGTTTCAAACAAGGGCTGTAAGTTTTCAGGGCATTTCTGTGGCATTGCTAGGGCCCCTTCCAGGACCTTGGAAGGAGCCCATGCAAGTGAAAGGCCCTGAATCTTTAAGCTTCATTGGCTTCATGGTAAATGCACCCCTACTGCTTGGTAAAACTGTTGAAAGAGGTCATTGGTGAGTAAGAAATGTTATGTATGGGTAGTTGTAAACCACGTAATATTTATTTAGGCGGTAAGTTCTAGGAAACCAGTGGTGTAGGCAGGTGCCCTCCAACCTCAGTTCGTTTATCTTTTGTTATTCATATCCATGCATTAATAAACAGTTCATACAATAAAACCAACAGGGCACTAATGCGAATGTATATTTTTACACACAATTTGTCATAACTCCGACAAGTTTCAAACTATCTTGATCGTCTTCAAGGAGTCACATAACATAATGAAAGCATGTATATAAACATGGGTCGATTATTATATATTTTCTAATACCTGGAGACATTTTATGGACAAATTTTAATGTATTTAATAATATTTGTTTATATATTGATATTCAGTAACTCCCTGAAGATGATCATCTTAGCAACTGCTTCTCACTTAGAGCGCGACTTCGTTTGTCTTCCTGGTGCAAAAAGGGTCCAACCATGCTGATAGATTGAAACATGTTAGAGTTATGACAAATTCTGTGTAAAAATATAATTTTCACATTAGTACATTTGTTGGTTTTATTGTGTGAATTGTCAGTTCATTTAGTTCTGTACTCTTTTAGCAATCTGTTTATGCTTCTCACTGGTACAAGACGTCGGACTTTCTCAGCCTCCTTTCTCTTCTACAGTATTCTGGATTAATCACTAAATCACCTTTCCTTGTTCGTTTCAAGCATTATCATTGCTCTTTAACTTAATATTTACTTATCTCTTCCCTCTTTTTTTCAGTTCACTCATATTCATACGTGTGTTTTAGAACTGACACAGTGGTTACTATTCATCAGTATGGATTCATCTAAATGCAGAAGACGCATAATGTACCAGTCATAGACATGAATGTGAAACTTAGTTTAGTGTTGCATTTCAGGCAAAAAGAGACAAGGCAAAATGATGGGAACAGGTGGAGTTAAGGAGACAAAGTACAATGAAATGGACCTCCTCATCCTAGATATCCTTGGGAAGGATAATACTTCTGTAGAAGGTTTGGGCAGTGACGACTGTTTTGAGGCTGAGGAGACAGTTGTAGGTCAGCTACAGGCAGTTACCTGCATCTGTATTGCTGCCTGATATACCCTCACCATCTTCTGTTAGAAATGAAAGCAGGAATGCATACACAGGTCTTCAGACACACCATGCAAGTCACCCACCATATGATATTGCCCTCCTGTACCTAGCCAATGCAGTGCTATTTATAGCAACTGCTTCTCACTTAGAGCACGACTTCGTTTGTCTTCCTGGTGCAAAAAGGGTCCAACCATGCTAAGAAGGCCTCCATCTTCACTGAAGTGAGACAGAACATGTCGGTATATTCGTAACTCCCTTCCATCTCACTATAATACACTCTGTTTCTGCAGATTTTTTGTCCTTTAATCACCACAAGTTCATTCTATTATTCCTAATCACTGGACCACATACTGACCTAATCTTACCCTAAACACAATGTCCTCACTATCCTTCTGCATCACACATTCATCTGAACCTGACTAGTCTGAGCTTACAGACTACCTCGGTCAAAAGACACTTTGCGATGACAACTGACGGTGACAGGAAAATGTCTCTGTTGTGAAACAACCACTTGTCAGACAGCTGAAATTTGCCTGTCACTTTGTTGCAGTCACTTGTCACTTGTTGTTCTGTGTAACATACTCCAGTCATTATTGTCATTCTGATTTGTATTTTCACCTATCATGACAGGACTTGCCACTTTGTGAAACAGACCCAAGGTTGTCTTCTGCCTTGCCAAGGTGTCCTAAAAATAATTACGGAATAATTTAGCAGCTTCTGACTTCAATAAACTGACTTCAAATGAGCTGTCAGCATAAGAGTAATACCACCATAAGTACAAAATTCCGTTTATAATGATTGTAGCAGTTGTGCAATTTCCTTTATTGACCCATGTGCAAAAATACTTGCCCCATTCACAGAATGTGTTTAATTTTGTGTGTGAATATAAGGCAACCTCCCATTTTTCAGATGATGAATTGGGAGAAATTTATTGTTTGTTTGGGTAAGTGTGGTATATTATGAAGGTCATAGAGGCTCTTACTAAAGGGGGATGAAGTAACTCAAGTACAGTGTTACTAGATTACCAGTTTCACAAGGCCTTGTGTAATATTATAAAAACCTTTGCAATGTGTATTGGTTATGCATTACAGACTGCAGTGAGTAGCTTATTGCATGTGATTCATGTCATGGTAGAATTTCTTTTCAAATTAGTTAGTTAGTGGAATGCATTATTTATACTGTTAAATTAACTGTGAATTCTAACAAATACCATAGTTTATACTATTACAGCCTCATGCATCATTTGCAGTTTTTGATGTGGTATTTGTATACCTGTAGACATTTGTTGCATAATACTGCATAGCTTACCTCTCATCATTAACTCACTTAACATATCTTCTTTCTTTTGTGAATTTGTGTAATTTTGTAACTTAACATTCCTCCCTAGAAAAAATAAACTCCTAAGATGATCATGTTCTTCGTGTGTGTTTGTATGTGTGTAACGCTGTTTCATCATTTGAGGTTTTGAACCATTTTTCTAATTGTAACAAACATTGATGGAAACATTATGCTATTGAAGGATACTCCACTGCTATACCATTTAATTTCCTACAGTCAGTAACAACAACAAGCAAAACAACATGAACTTATGAGTCATGAGAAACACTAGTCCCATTTACTTTGGGTTCCTGAAATTATGTATCATATTGGAGCTTGGAAACATATGTAACTTTTGTGAGTATAGTACTGTATTTTTGTAGAACGTAAAATATACAGTAGCCATATGGTAGTGATTAGTGAACCGTTGGAACTAACCGTATAAAATTTGGTGTGGCGATAGATCAGAAAGAGTACTGTTTGTAAGTCGACAGTTACAAATGTGACACTGCAGAACTTTTGAGGTTATGCCGGACACAGCTGATGTATTCAAAATCTATATATAAGTAACAAGTCAGTCACCATAACAAAAAGTGAAACAAAATGATAATATTGTTCTGTGTGTTAAAATGGAAATTTCTGCAAGGTGAAAGTAGGGTATGTTTTCAAAACAATTTTGGAAGTGCTGTATGTTCAAGTGTTATATGATAAGGCATGATGGTATCATGCGTCTGACTTGGTGGAAGACATCCCACTGTGTTTAAATGGATAATTCATTCATTCATTTACAAACCACCATCAGTAATGAGATGGAGTTACATATAATTAATTAATTAATGATTTGTTGCATGATTGTGGCAAATTTTGATCAGTAATTTTCTTTAGAATTTCTTGGATACCGTAAAGTACACGTGACTGTGTGTACCTGTAACTAGTGTAGTGGACACATAAGTTGGTGGGAACTGGTGCCAGCAGAGAGCTGCTTCAGTGCAGTGTTGCTGAATAAATACCTTGGTGTTGCTAGGACATGTACACTCGGTGTAGAACATATTCTGACATTATCACTACCTGTAAGCTGATATTAATGCCCCATCCTCAAGTATATGGGTAGACAAGGAAAATTCCTAAGGACAGTATGATAGAGTTACTTATTTTTCCTATTTACAATACTGGCAGTTGATTGTTTTCATCTTCCTCTACCCAGCAGGAATCCTTACTTTGCTGTCCGATCGTGCGTCTTCCTTGATTTCAGCGATAAATTTTTTAGGCACGTTTGCAGCACTGTGGAACATCTGTTGAGATCACTGTGTCTGTTTGTATGGCTCTCTGTCTGAGAACCACTGAATGGATTCTTATGAAATTTGTTGTTACAGAACCACATTAAAATGTGTTGGACTATTTCGGTTTTATTGAGATCTGACAGTTTAATAGCCCCTTTTACATGAAGATTAGAAAAGTTTCCATGCATTTTGAGTGTAATCTGCTAATTATGAAAGAAGTGTTCCAATTGAAAGTTTAAGAGCAGAATGAAATGTATTTCATATCCTGCACATGTTTTCTGTTTTTTATATATATATATATATAATTAAGTAAGAATGACTTTATACATACATTTCCAAACTTGTATATTCAGCTGTCAGTAATGGTCTTCTGAATACACTTGAAGATTGTTGAGGTCTGGTGTTGATAACAATTCAGTGAATTTTTATCCAGTCTACATTTATACAAATGTACCTTTCATGAAAATATAATGGAAGTTGCTGCTGCAACGGTTGCTTTCTTAAAATTTAAAGTGTATCTCTTTTGAAACAGCAGAACACAAGACTGTAAACACACCACACTTGTTATGCTATGAACAGCTTGCTTCCCTGCCCGTCACCATTACACATCTGAAGTACTTTACATTACATCATTGCACACTAAGTCTGACTAATCCATCCAGGTCATAGTTCTTTTCTCTTTGGTAGCTTCATCTGGTGACTGAACTTCATGCTTCATATGGCATTAATGAATGACTCCGATGTTTTACCCGTACAGACACTCCCCAGCTTATGTAACTGCAAATTACACGATTCCAGGCTTACACAATAAAAAAAAAATTTGAAGTTACATTTTTTTAAATGGTCACCAAGTTTTTGTTTGTGGAATGAAAGCAGAATGAGATGAAGGTGATGGAAGAATACTGCTGGGTGACAACACAAGTGGTGAGGCTGTTATGCTGCAACCAGTAAGGTTCCAGTGTGTGGAAGTTCTGATTTCAACTGGACTGCAGGGTGTTTGCTTGTGCAGTTGACCATATCTATAATCACTGTTGACTTGTGCAAAATTTACTTGCATCCACTGCCCCCTTTTCACATTTTGCAACACCATAGTCCCCATCCATTTTCTATTTTCAGCCTGAAATAGTTGTGCACCTTGGAAAACTTTTCTTTGGCTTCTCTCTATAAGTATAGCTGCATACTGTACTCCTCTTCCATCTTCAGAATTACAGTACAGCTGAGTATCACTAATGCTTCACAACCCACAGACTAACATCCTGATTTGTGACATTTGTCCTTTTACAACCAAGTGGTTACTTTACATACTGCTAGTTCTAGCATTCAAAAATTCTAGATGATGCTCACATTACAATTATATGCTGCATATTGTTCTTGGAACAAACACTGACTTTTGCCTTATGCAGCAATAAATGATTGGTTTCTGAAACCAAGGTTGAAAGTGTTTAGTGTGCAGTATGAACTGAGTGCTCATATAAAACAGACACATTTCTTCTTTAGAGGGTTAATGCAAAACATGTCAACAGATTCTTTCACCAATTGGAGCTAAGACCTGAGACAGAACATGTGTCTATACTTGCCACTGTGCAGCCAAGCCAACTTGCCAATTTATGTGTCTGTTACTTCAGTTATACTTTTCTGTGTACTAAACTTCTTAAATATTTCCACAGCATCCCAACTAGTTCCCAGTACTCCGGTAGCTAGCAATGGAACAAATAATACCCCAAACTGTGGAATGGGTACAGGTGGACCTGCTCCTGTAGTTAATGGTACGGCATCAGTACAGACTGCTGGACCTGGAGCCCAGGATGCACCCACACAGCGAGGGCAGTCAACTGGTGCTGATGAACCTCTCCCAGCAGGGCAAGTTTTGTAACATATGACATAAAGTGTTTTTGTGTACTAGGTACTCATAATAGTTCTTTGCTCAGATTTCTTTGTCTGACTGCAGAAGTGCTTTCAGCAAGATATAACTTGAGTTCTGATATAAAGATATGACTTTTTTTGGGTGTGATCAGTGTGCCTTTTGGTGTAGTGTGTGCTGATTTATGTTATCATTTAGTGTTGATCATCATGTGTGTAGTTGCTGTTATGTGTATCTGTGTCAGGTAGCTCTTTCAGCGTAGTTAACTTCTCCATCTTAAAATTCAAGACCACTTGCATGCTCACAGTTTCATTCAAAATTACTGTTCGTGTTTATTTTTTTGTACTTGATGGGTACCGAGTGTTCTTTCCGCACATATGATGATGCCATCTTGAAGCTTTGGTAGCATAGCATAGTGACAAGGCTGTAGACTGGAAGATCTGGGCTCAATTCATGAGAGGGCAAGACATTTTTCTCTTCTTCTAAATGTCCAGGCTAGCTGTGGAGTCCAGCCACCCTCCTATACAGTGGGAACCAGGAGCTACTTTTCCTGTGGCGGTGGGGGAATATTGGCCACTCATCTCTATCTAAGGCTGAGGTTAAGAACAAGTGGTACTATACCTCTCCTTCCCCTATATGCCTTCATACCGTGGAGAGGGGCAACTTTACCTTTACCCTTACATTGATGTCATCTAATGCTGAGGATTACCTGTACTCTCCATTATGTTTTCAGTGTCCTGTGTGCACACAGAGTGAAACAAAATGTGAAATGAGTACTAATTATCTTCTTTGTATATCATAAGAATTGTACTCCATTATATGACATATGAATCTGTTAGCTACATGATCCCCTGTGTGAAGTTCCAGCAGCTGGTATTGTATTGTATTCACCACTGACTTTGCTGGAGATGCTGCTGCTTTGTGCTTGATTTTTTTTATTGTGCTTCATGTATACATGCTGCAACACATCTCCTGAATTCTCCTGTCTCACGTCCAGTGTGAGTCACAGTCCACCATTAAAAAAATACTGTATATTCGTCTGCCATGTGTGTTTTGATAATGTTTAGTAATTATGTAAAAACAGTTCACACAATTAAGTGCATATGCATTTATTGCTGTGAATTAAGTATTTTCATTTTTATGTTCCTATATTTGTAGGTGGTTCTGGTTTGACTGGCAGTGACAGTTTTAAAGTTAGACGTCTCGTGTTTCTAAGTAATAATTACGTAATTAACAGTTGACACAACTAAGTGTGTATGTATTCATGTATTTATTGCTGCGGCACAATGGAATGTTCCACCTTAAAACAAGTGATAGTATTTCTTACAAAACGTAAGTATAGGCAGGCAAGTTGTGTGTCGTGCCATTTCATTCCCAAGACCTAAAATCTTTAAATTTTTGCTGCACCATATTTATGGTTTGTTATCTACTGACAGATCATATATCTGCCACATTTGATATGATGGAAAGGGATGGAAACTGTAAAGATTGTGTGTGTGCCAGACTGTGGGCACGTAGTGTTGTTCGACACTGAAGCCAGTTCTTACATGTCACACACATAACTGCTGTGCAGCTGAAATTATTCAAGAGTAAATTCTCCAGAGCCTAGCCTGAAAGTTTGATGAGTGATAACTGCATTGGGTCCAGTGTGTTGTCTCACATATTAGTAGTGTATGTGTGTGTTTTATTTCAGATGGGAGATGAGGTATGACGTATTTGGACGTAGGTATTATGTTGATCATAATACACGAAGCACATCATGGGAACGACCCCAGCCATTGCCACCTGGCTGGGAGATGAGACGAGATCCAAGGGGAAGGAACTACTATGTGGATCATAACACACGCACCACAACATGGCAGAGGCCCAACTCGGAAAGACTACAGCACTACCAACATTGGCAGGGTGAGCGTGCGCACGTTGTGCAGCAAGGCAACCAGCGGTTCCTGTACCCACAGGTACTTCAAAATAGTTACTATGGGAACATTATTGTGTGTGACAACTGTCACTGGTCACACTTCCTGTTAGTTTGCTTAATGTGTACAATTGTTACACGCAATGAACAATATGTTTGTCTTGTGTGGTGCATGCCTGCAAGCCACTGTACATTTCCAGTACCTTCTTTAAATACATTAGGTAAAAAACTAATATTAATTACAATATTTTGAATGAAAATATGTGGACGTTGCCTCACAGCAGATTGGAATAGCAACGAGTGCTGCAGCGTCTTCTTCACACAAAATGATCTGAGTGCACTAGTGTCTGCATACTGCATTCACAACTGACTGTATATATGTACCAGGCTGGTAACCGTGAAGTACTGGCCATCTGTTGGTTACAAGCTGGGGATTATCCAGTGTATTATTTATGACTGACAGCAGAACACAGAGAGAAAATGTGTGAGATAAGTTACAGATAACAATGTGGATATAATTCAAGTTTTGTCATTTAGACAATGGTTATTTAAGTGGCCTTCTGAATTTTATGTCTCTGTACAAGGTCAGTAACATATTTCATCTTCAGGAGTCAACTTGAGTGCTTAACTACTTACATTTGAAGAATTACTTAATGTCGGTAGTAACCTTGACATCGTATTGCACATAAAGACTGTAACAACCACAGAATTAACATGCAAAGCATACCGCTTGGAATGAAATGTTATGTACCTTGTAGTATGAATAGTCAAGGGTATGTTCACCAAAAAGGCAAAAGGAATCTAACTTTTTCATTCATCTTACATATATAGATACTGTGTGTACGTAAGTAGTAGTATAATTAATTTTAAGTGATTGAATTTACTGTATCTTAATATTTCAGTGACAGTAATAGTTAAAAATTTTGAACAAACTTTAAATACTTTGATAGATTACAAACCTAAATATAAGTGATAGAGCTTCATTAATAGAAGGAATGTTTATTACTTTTAGTTATTAATGACATTTATTATGTGTAATCTGATTTCAGTGTAAGTGACAAATTATTATGTATTTTCATGTTTCAATAACTGAGCCATGAAGGTCACTATTGATTGAGATCAATTAACCGTGTAAGGACTGCAAGTATTCAAGTTGTTCATGGCATTGTGGTTGAGGACTAAGTTTTTCAGGGATTTGATATCACATCGCTGAACTGGGTAATTGGTTTTCAACATTTTAAAGGACCATGGAGCCTTAATCATCAAGAGTGTAGAGGTCTGAGAGGATAAATTTCCTAATTGGTACAGTGTGAAGCAAGGAGATGCTATACCACCATTGCTTTTGACTTCATTTGAGAATATTCCAGTAAGATGGCATTGTTTTCTTTCAAAATGTTGGGACCTGTGACATGATGCTGTATCCTGAACTATGGAGTAAGGATGACATTGTTAGTAAAGTAAATGGGTTAATAGTTGTATGCATTAACAGTTATTGAGCTGAGTGACTGGATGGCAGTTGACAGTGTTTACTGGTTAAACAACAGTTGTATTGTTTGGTTGCAAAGTTTTTCACATAATCAAAACATGTATTTTAAAAGTCTTTGAACTAATTTTAGGTGCATCTTTTGAGTAGACATCATATGGTATCCATAGGAGTTGAACGTTGTGTTAACAAAATGTGTGGAGTCTGTGTTATTTCAGAATCATCATGTTATCATCATAAATGATGATACTCTTGTGTTTTCAGTACTCTTCTACAACAGTGCCTGCACCAGAGCAAGAGGAGGATTCACTAGGTGCTCTGCCAGCAGGGTGGGAGAAACGTGTTCAACCTGATGGCCGAGTGTACTTCGTCAACCACAAGAACAGAACTACTCAGTGGGAAGATCCCAGAACTCAGGGGTAATTATTTTTGTTTGTGTGGGTAATGACAGGTCATGTTGGTGTGTACTTATTTCAAACTCCAAAATACAGAATCTGCCTAGCACACCTGATATATATTCAGTTGGTCAAGATGTCTACTTTTTATGGGGCCAAGAGGCCACTGCCCTCAACAGTTTCAACTCCTTCACATCATAACATCTAAACTTTGTTTAATGTTCTCCTTGAGGATAACAGTGCAGCAGCACAGGCTGTCACAGATTTGCAGGAAGCCTGTTATTCAGTTTTGAGGGTCCTTTGTACATTTTCTTTGTGTCTGGTATATCCATCAAACTGTAGGTAAACTTTTGTATGATACATTTCCCTTTATAATATACCATTTGGAAGGTATAAGAAAATGAGGGATTAAAACTGAGAGGAACACTTCACCATAGGGTCTGTGCTGATGTTAATTTCTTGGGTGAAGACTTAAGTATTATAAAAAAAAAAGCAGAAAAGTTTTATTAGTTGCTAGTAACAAATTTGGTCTAGGAGTGAATGCTGAGAAAAGTAAGTACCATATTTACTAGAAAATAAAATTATCTGTTTTTTTTAGGCACGTTCCCAAAATTGCAAATAGCGACAGTTAGCTTTGTCATGTCTCTGTCCATCTGCATGTAACAACTCATCTTCCACTGTGTGGATTTTTAGGAAGTTTGATATTTTCATATTTTTTCAAAAGTCAAGAAAATTCACGTCTCATTAAAGTCTGACAAGAATAACTGGTACTTTACATGAAGACCTGTGTACATTTTTTATCATATCTTGCTCAGTTCTTCTTAGAATGAGAAATGTTTTAGACAAACTTTGTAGAGAAAATTAAAACAAATTTTTTTCCCCTTACACACACACA
>Ga0123357_10013145_pt1 | contig 10719 bp, 6 predicted proteins | sample TergutEmb28metaG_FD_89873 | JGI IMG/M metagenome (GOLD analysis project Ga0123357, IMG submission 89873) | Embiratermes neotenicus P4 segment gut microbial communities from Petit-Saut dam, French Guiana - Emb289 P4 | ecosystem: Host-associated > Arthropoda: Insects > Digestive system > Gut ...
GGAGGCTGCGGTTACAGTTTTTATTATTCCTGATGATGGGTGCTGTGACCCCCGAAACATGTAGAGTAGCTTTGCAGTAAATAAATATCTGCATACTGTTGAATCTGGTTGGATTTTTATTAATATTAATTACGATGCACGGAACCATGAGCTTAAAATCTTTCATTATGGCTTATTTTAATGTAATTCGGCTAATAAATTCACTGATTTTCTAAAGTACACATTTGTAGGAGACTAACTGTCGCTACATTATTAACAAATTTTCTTATTTTACAATGAGTTGAAATTAATTGCAGATTAATACAGCCGGGTGTTTATTTATTGTCGCAATGAAACAAAGACGAGAGAGAATCCCTTCTCAGGGGACCATTAAGAAACTTGCTTTTGGTGTGTACAAAATGAAAGGGGCCTGGAGACATTGCTGTAGTGTACAAACAGTGAAAGTGAAGTCCAATCAGGCTGCAGAATAATTCCGTCCCACTCAACCCCGCAGTTCGCGGACAGCAAGTTGCCTGCGAAGACATTTGAAACGGGAATGTATATTTTAACCTTTTTCCTAGCACAGCCGGGGTAGGACGTTGGGAAGCAATTTTTAAACGTATGAACTGTTTATTCGTGGAGACGTACGGTACATTTCATTACAAATTCTTTTTGTACAAAAGTGCTAAAAAGAACGACACTCCAGTGTAGGTTGTGAATTTTATTTTTTATAATTTTTTTACTATTACTATTAGTAAATTTTTTATCCCACATGACGTATAGATAGATAAACACGTAAAATTATACAAATAATATTACTGATTCTAATTCTTTGTTCATTCACGTCGCCAACATGCAGATCAATTTTTTTTCCGAAATTGTCCGCACCACATGAACGTTGAACGGACCTAGTGTACAGCTATATATCTACCCCCTCTGTGTCTGTACAACACGAAGCGAAAAGTCCTTTACCTTTACAATTTCAGTGGTCTAATCCGAGGTGAGGAAAACAAATATACGTAAATCGCTGCACTCTGATAACCAAAGACAAGCTGCCTTCTACTCAGTGTGTCGTAGTTTGTAAACAATTCTGTCAAGCCCTTTTTTTTTTGGAGTCGCTGTTCCTTTTTCTTTCAACCCCCGCCACCCATTTTCGCAATCTCATGGCTGGCAATGACTGCATGCTCTCACCTGCAGTAGGACTGTAAGTCAATTGCTTCTTGAGTAATATTACTAGCATGTTCATTGACTTGACTGTACTCATGGAACAGTTTAACGTTAGAACATTTGAAAGCTCTAAACTCCGTATAAAAATATTTTGTTAGCAGTATATTTTATTTACTAAAACAATATCTTATCTAAACGGATTAAACGTTTAATTTGCCATCATTCTTGCTAATATTTTCTTTAAACCAGCACGTACACTTTCTTTTCAAAGTCTCCTTCGGAGTTTTTCTTCTGAACATCTGTGGTGAAGAGTCATCTACGACTTTACCAACTCTTGGAGTGAAGTTTTGTTAGCCGCGGCTCTGTGGAACACCATCTCCTTTTATTGTCTCCATTTTAACTTGCCACGCTTTCTTATAATGGCAAAGTTTTCTTTAGGAAGTAGCAGACACAGGGTGTTACTGTAAAACTTTGTCTCGTAAAATAACATGATATATGAAGTGTCATGACATATTTTGTGTAAGATGATATTTCTTGGCGAGTGAAATCCTTTTTTTAGAGTACTTTCGATTTATGTCCCTTAGTTATTTAACGCTACTTTTTCGTCTGTTTATATTATGTAGCGTCGAGTGCAAGAATAATGGTGGCGCCGTGCAAAAGTGTCATGTTTAATTTAAGGACAAATTACTGGATCTGCTGGGAAGGATCGAGGAAAATGACGGAAAACTTGAACATTAGCAATGTAATCCGAGAACTTCCGGACAAAAAAACCGCTTGCCGATTTGCCTACGTTCTTAGAATGTTCCACTTATTGGTCACCATTTATTACAGGCCAGTAAATAAACTCAACAATTCGAATTACCTGTTCCGAAGATGGGAAAATATATTTTATTCCAAAATTACGGACCTTATTCCACTACATCACGGCATCAGAATAAGCAAAATGCTCTGAAGCTCTATTATGGATCGCCGACAATACATACTCTTATTTAAATGGCTTGTTTGTACGCACACAAATGTATATGCATACCTACGTGCTTACGTGTGTTGTTCGCAGTGAACTGGTGTTTATAACGCTTCAGACTTTTATACTGGACGGGCTGTCTGCTGTCTTCAAGTATGTGTCTTTTTCTTCACAGTATTGAGGCGATTTTTATGTATAGAAGTAGGTCTCATCCGTCTCTTTCCCAATAGCCACCTACTTTTCATACGTGACCGTGTTATCTCGTTTGGTAATGCATAACCCGTGTGCTCGAATCAGTGTTCTTAACCCCCAGAATCAGCGTTTTTCACTAAATTGTTACTCAATTATCCTCGGGCTACCAGCGGCTTTTATGATGGGCTAAAATCACCGTTTCGTAGATCTCTGTCTGCATCACCTCCGATAACTTCGTCTCCAACACATACCTGACGCGACGCTCTACCCTATTCGACACATAATCGGACTTCTTTTTCTTTTGGCGCAACATCCCCCCATTGGGCCAGGGCCTCCTCATTCACAAAGGTTTCTAGATCACACACAACGATGCATCACGGTCGATAGGACTCCTCTGGACGAGTGATCAACTTGGTCGCAGAGACCTCTACCTGACAACACACAATAGTCACAACAGACAGGCATCCATGCCTCCAGTGGGATTCGAACCCACAATCTCAGTAGGCGAGCGACAGTTGGCGTACACCCTAGACGGCGCTACCACTGGGACCAGCCGGCTTATTTTAGTATCATTAAATAGTATATAATTGGGAACAGTTACAAATTTGCGTATCTATAAAGTCTTACTCGAAAACCCAAAGAAAAGCGTACCGCTTCTTAAAGTAGAACAAATTTTCTATCCGCTTACTTTACTGTTTTGTGATAGGGGAGGGATGTTGTTACTTTTCGGATTAGGATGAGATGGTCACATTTTTAATAACTGTCATGTTAAGACGTGTCCAGAGAATACGTGAGGCGCTGATATGTGTGTGTACGTATGTATGTATGTAATGCATGAATATATGTATGTGTAGGTATGTGTTGATCTATATATATATATTATTTTATTTTTCTAATGTCAGGTACATTGACTTTATCATTGACCTATGCGACCAATAAGAGTAAAACGTTAAAATTACAGATTAAATACTAAAAATTTTCAAAGTAAATATGAAAGTCCTAATGATAAGAGGTAGTCACAAAAATAGTAATAGTAAAAAGACAAAGTCAGTCTTCCATAATTTTTGTCCTGGCCTCCCAGTATCGCTCACACTCTGTCCTATTAAGTAGTACGGTACATTGTCCTAGGTGGTTTCTGGGTACAAAGTAGATTCACCAGCTAGTGGTGCACTCTGGGCAAAGTTTTATACGGCTAAGTGATCTACCACTCTGGCATAGCGAACTGATTTATATATATATATATACATGGCTCATTCCGATTTACTGAGTTTGATTAATTATAAAATTATGTTGATGAGAAGAGGTAGGGTTTAAGTCGTAAAAGTACATTCAAATGCATGCTCTCCACAAGACGAATATTTAAATATTTTAAGGAATTTATTATTATTATTATTATTTATTGTTATATATATGCAAGGTATTTACTCTTATGTATCTGAAACAAACCATGTTTTTTGGGTATATAATATTAAAGCTAACCCGTGGTTACAGTTTATGGTACATGTGCTACTTTTTCCCGTGATAAACATTTTGTATTTTTACATTATTATTATTATATTTTCTTTTCGTGAGCCAACGTCGGGTTCAGTGCTGTTGAAAAGGACGACTAGTCGTTACGATGCTCTAACGACAGATGTCGCAGTGCACATTGTTGCAAAGTACGAATATCCACACAGGCTCAATTCACGAACTCTGCATCATAAACTGTACTCTTGCTTTCGCTTCTCGGAAGCATATAAATCTGCACTTTCCCGCTGTATTTTATGAGTAATTTAGAAATATTGAGCCAAGCAGCTGACACGTTTTAGCAGGCTTTGACGCGTTATCTTCTTTCCGAATTTAGAAAATTTCAAGGATATAATCTTAATTTTCCAAACGCTTAAATTGCCGTTTTTCATGCCTTCTTTTCTTCGAAGTCCATTTACAGCACATAATAATGTAATACTGCTAACATGATTACACAACACGTCACATTATCAGGGCCAGGAAATTATTTTATTTCAAAAAATTTTCGCGATTTCCAAAAAAATGTTTCAATAAACATTTGTAGGCGTTTGTAAATATATATATATATATATATATATATATATATATATATACACGTACTGTGTATGCAACGTATTCATTACTCGATGATGAGGGGAAGATATGGCAGTACCAAAGGGCAGCAAATTGCGACGAAGTGTTAATTGAAGAATAAATGGTATTTGTTTCAATTTGCACGACAATTCCTATGTGTTGGCGGCTAGTGAAAAGTTTGATGCGACTAAGCATTAAGTCCACATGAATTTCAGAATTTAGAGCCTTATTTATTTAGTAGCCCACTGTAAATCTTTGAACGTATCTACCATGAACCAAAGTAGTCCACTCAGTTTTACGATTTTCTTAAGGTGCTGGAATTTGCTTCCCGGCGAGAACATTAGCTTTTTCTGCTTCCACGTCCATACTGCTCGTGGGTTAAACTGAGTGTACTGACAAATGTGTGTGGGGGGGAGGGCTTTTTGCCGAAAGTAAAGCGGCTGTGGATTTAAGCTGATTACTTGCCTATTTTGGCTCCCAGGTTAAGAATGCATGAAGCTCTTTCACCACTCTCCAGAATCCTGCATAATGCAGTAATCAATTATGAAGTACTATTTGTAAAGCAAAATGTATTCCTTTTTCATGGCCCAACAGCCGCTATTGAGACAGGGCCTCCTCTTTATCGTGGCCGAGTGCTCAGACTCACCCAGATACCTCTACCAGACCACACTAGACACTCACAAAACACAGACATGCATGCCCCCGATGGAATTCAAACCCGCAATCTCAGGAAGCGAGCGGACGTAGACCCGCGTCTTAGACCACGCGGTCGCTGGTATCGGCAGGCAAAACGTGTACAGAATGAAAGGTCAGTTTCATAAAAGATTAGTGTAACACTAAATGAATTGATACTTATATGCGGGATTTAACGTTATCGCGGTTATGGCTATAAAGATTACATTATTTTGGGATTTGACGCCGTGAAGTCTGATAGAAATATGACCCAGATTTCAGGGAAGTCTCCTGCTTCCTTCATCGTAATACAGGGTTTGCATGGATCGCTCGTTACACAATTCCTAATGCTTCTCACATTTAAAATAAGATACGTCAACAATTTCTGGTCTCATGTAAATGATTACTAATATGTTTTAAGTAGTTGAATTCACATTATTCATGTCACACATTAAATGGTACGTCATACCTGTAAGTCACTTTAAGATTTTGTAATATACGTGTCGGTAAGAATTTACAGAAGAACTTCCTTCTCTGTTGGGCACAAAGGGCCTGTTTTAAGGCCTAGGTGCATCGGGCCCGTAAAAAAGGGCTCGAACCAACATATAATTCTATTGCTTCCCTGTTCCTTTATACCTTTATAGATTTTCGAAACTACGAACAAGACAAACTCCATAGTGAGGAATATATTATAAACACTTGTAAGATGACAGTAGAGCGAGACATTAACTAAAAAATACGGGTTCAACAGATTTATTTGCCAACTTAATTTATGTACAAATTTGTGATATTACAACGTAGACATATAGTAAATATGTTCTAATAAGTAGCACACTGTACCTTCAATAACATATATACATTAGTGTGCAAAAACATCAAATTCCATTCATCAAAATTTAGGTGTCTGCTTCTCTTCGAACCTGCAGTATCACATACTTCTTTTCTTTAGAGATTATTTAAAAAGGCTTACAAGACATTCCAGAGCGTTCTGTAACTACACTTGTAAGATTTGTAAGTTACGTGACATCAGCGGCAGAAAATACGTGTTTTTAATTATTTTGTTATGGTACTTAAAGAGCTAGTTTTACCTACATTTTTATATGGGTCAGAAAATTGGACTCTAACAGCTTTACAAAGACGAAGTATTGAAGCGGCAGAAATGAAGTTACTGAGACCTCTGGCAGGCTACACCATTTATGACCACAAAACAAATGATTACATACGCCGTGAACTACGGATTATAGGCATACTAGACAAGTAAGATGAATACAGACGGAATTGGCTTTCACACTTGCAAAGAATGCCACAAAACCGAATCCCTTTGAAATCATACCACTACAGACCAAAAGGAAGGAGAACAATTGGAAGACCGAAGAAGCGTTGGCGCGAGCACCTGTAACTATGGAGACGGAACGGATCAAAGGGTCCCATGCTTGATGTTTATGATGATGACTTAAAGCGGAGACTCCAATTATGAAGGGAATGGGAATTATTTTTGTTGTAAATTATCTAAAGTGTTTAAAGTTACACTGTAACGCAATTTTGCAAGGAATAATAATAGTCTTCATTTTGACAGCCTTTCGTAACTTTTCTTTATCTATTGGAAGGAAACAGACAGCAAGCCAGTGCATGAACCGAGGAGGAACTCTCTGGCCGGTACTCACACCTGAAATATGCGTCCATGGTAGAAATGTTGAAATACAGTTCTTTAGCTTTTTATGTAACTAAACCATCTACGCCAGAACATAAGCTGTATTAGTACCGACTATTTCTTTAATTAAACATGCATAATGGAAGTCACTTTTGAATAAGCTACGTATGTGTCATGATGGAGATCATCCACGTCCACGCATTAGCGCGTCGTTGGATCCAGCTTCTTGCGTCTGAATATCAAAACTGCCCGGCTGATTTCGACGTACAATTTGAACGTGGTTTGAATTTTGGACCAGAATCGACAGGTGGCCCCCTCCATATTCATTGGCTTGAATTCGTTTCAAATTTTAAACGTTAATTTCAATTTTATTTTTGGGATTATAATCAAAACTTGATACTGCGATGGAACCCATTTTTCTCAATAATAGACTGCCGCCAACAGAATACGTACTTCGGACCGGGTTTATTTAACCTTTTAAAGCCTAGCAGTTTATTTAGGCACCATCAGGTTTACCATTCACAAATTCTACATGGTGCTCGCTTTTCCTTGAGTGTTTTTTACGGATCTGAGAATAGGCGGCGACTTTTGCTTTATACATCATTAATTGATTGGTTTTTATAACCGCGGCGGAAAGTGTTTACTGCGTGGTACGGACTGATTCCTTACATAATGCAGATTACGTTGAGTCTTTAAAAGGTTAAATACCTGACGGTTTGGCTTTTATAATTAGGAGGTGCCTTTGATTTCGGACAAGTCCGACATTGCGTCGGAGCGCGATTTCGCCAGTGTTGAGTGTGTTTTAAATGACTAAATAAAGTACAAAACGCTTGAGGGTTCTGGACTTCTGGGTTCTTGCGCTGTGTGTCGGGTAATGTTACGTATCCAGACATTAAAAACAAATGTACCACCTTCATCTTCAAGAGTTGGTAGGTCGTAGAAAGATATGTTAAATTATACGCTACACAGCATATCAACGCAGAATACACTAATCCTGAAAAACTAGACTGTGAAAGCCTGAAATCTCGTAGAGAATTATTACAAAAGAATATATCGGCATAATTACCCTTGTTCTTGAACACTAGGAGCTCAATAAATTGGAAAGAATTTTATGTTTTTTCATAATTTTTGTTATGTATTCTTTACACAGGTGTTTAATTCCCGTATAACGTCATTTCAACTAACTTTGCCAGATGACAGCCTGCTGCTAGCTGTATTTAATCTAATAAAAGTCAGAGCGCAGTAAAATAAAATCAACCAAGTTAATTTTCCACATCCAGATGTATTTTGAAGTATTTTGAAGAGTTATCCATAAGTACTGTCTATCATTCCGTACCGTGGTTTAAACAATTCAATAACTTCTGGTAGTACAGATAGTGACTCTGTTGCAAAGAAAGTTTGTTGTCACGTGATATGAAAGGGAACATTACTGTCTTCTAGAAAGCGACATCATGTACCTGATAAAAGTCTACAAATACTTTAAAAGAATTTTTTGTTTCTCTAATCATGCGGCTCGTTAAAGGACACAGCAGCTTCCTGTAATATATCTGTCCACGTTATTGGATGAACGGTGCCACTTGCCGGAGGGCAGCAATGGTCATGAACACTGGCATGAGAATTTCAAATCGCATCAAAGAAAACTTCCGGATTGTCTAGAGAAGTTCCAAGCCTTTTTAAATATCCTTCTTATTTCCTGATATTGTTTCCATACCGTGGATATGAGCAGTAGGGAATGCTGATTGTGACGTCGCAATGGATGGGAAATGGGAAGGAATGACTGTCAAAGTTAGTGGTATCCATTATGGAAAATATTACGTGCTGGATTCGGCATCCATTTGGATACCCGTACAGGACGCATATTAAGGTGACGTCACATTTGCCACCTTTCGGCTGACTAATCCGAACCAACGCTCTTAGGGATACGAGTTTTCCGTCGTCGTGGAAAGTCGCTGTTCAGTGTTTATTTCAAAATTCACAGTCGGCTTTATGCCGAAAGCAGTTAAACATTGTCAAATAATTTGTTTTCTTGTCGGATTGCTTCAATTCGAGGGCTAATATGACATCTTTAATATTTTTTTATTTTACAATCGTGAAAAACTTCATAATTCTTAGGTCTCAAGATCTCACTCTAGGTTGTTCAATACTTAACGTAAGGGTAGTTTTGGTACGAACGGAATTTTTTTACTTATTGCTTCTAAAGCTTTGGTACCTTTAAAATATTGAGGATCACGTATCTACTCCATTATGCCAGCCTGATGAAAGTGTCTGTATTGGGAAATACGGACACAACTAATAAATATTTCGCATTTCTATTTCCTCACTAGATCTTTTAAACTAAGAGTGTACATTGAATGTAATAGTGTATTTCAAATCAACACTAAGACATATTAAACCATTCTGAATATCAAAGTTTTATTTCACTGTGAAACTTCGTTTAGATTCAGCTTAGAGTGTAGAATTTGAAAAACGAACTTCACATTTGTTAAAAATTCGATGAGCATTTTTTAAAAAAAAATTAAAAAATGCAAACTTTTCTAAAAGGATATCTATTGAATATTCCAAATTTTAACTTATTTACAGCAAGAAAGTAATAAGACACTGTACCTAGCCATTATAACGTATGTGAGAAACTCCTTCGTAACTGTCCACATAGCAGTATGTAACTTGTTGAAATTTGGAGGGCGAAGCTGAAGAAATCAGAAAAGTTTAAAGGCCTACACCAAAACAGTTGGAAATAACCGAGATATTATACATAAACTTGGGAACGCAACTTTTAAAATGCAAATTTATTTGATTTATCTGAATTTAGAACAACAACTTTCAGTGGATGAAATATTCTGTATATTGAATTCCTTTGATGCTCTTTATTTTTTACAATAAGGACCTCACATTGTACTGTTTCTTGTATTAGAGTGGCCGTATATGCAACGAAGTTTTTCAGCATTGCAGAGAGCCAAATATCGATATTTGATGTAATCAATTCTAGTAAATGTTAATCTAACAAATTGCAATAATTAATTTACATATACTTATATTAGTATTCCATTCTTTTAGTTTTAACTTGTCCCACATAATTCTTGGCGACGTTGGCTCGGATGTGGTAGGTTACGGAGTTTGAAAGGAGGTAAAACTAGTCACAAATAGAGAGAAGATAACTACATACAATAGTTTATAATATGAATATCATAATATAATGCAGAATGGTAACATCTAAAACACAGGTATTCTTTTAAACTTCAGTGATATTCTAAACGATATTTCAAAACACGATATGAATTCCCAGTAACAAAACACGTGATCTTCACTTGTTTTCCTCTTCACTTCAACTTGCTCTACACATGCTTACATATTGCACGTAACCACAGACACTTTCTTAATGTCTACACACTCTTTCAGCACAAATGTTTGTGTAACTGTGAGTTATTGACTGTTGAAAATGTTTATTGTGTTGTTACAATTTATATAGGGAGTCCGCACCTCCATCACAACTCAGGGAGGTTTCATACGTTCTCGGCTGCCTTTATGTGACGCCTGAATCAAATTTGTAAAATAATATTGAAGTACATTCTGTCACAATTGAATTTTATCAACACTTCCCTCTACTTATTCCTTCACCAAACACATTTGGGCTTTGGATCATCTTCAGTGTTTCCCCGTACCATGTAATTATAGAGGTGTTCCCGAATTTTATGGGTGGAATAAGCGATTTTTAAAAGAAGTTACATTAACATAATTCCATGTCGTTTCGAAGATAAATCAAGTTATATCATAAATAATATACCGTATTAAGATTTCCGCGTAACATCCATGTAGAATTAAAATGTAAGACATACTTCGAAAAGTGTTTAACATGTCCACTGTAATAGTTGAAGAATAAAAGACCAACTTGAAATCACTTGCTATTTTATTTCACTTCTTATGTGCTCAACATGTTTCGGACATTAATATATCCATCATCAGGAGCTTGCGACTATGCTGTTGAATTACCACATTGGTCGTATTGTTCTTGGTTCGA
>Ga0123357_10013147_pt1 | contig 10719 bp, 9 predicted proteins | sample TergutEmb28metaG_FD_89873 | JGI IMG/M metagenome (GOLD analysis project Ga0123357, IMG submission 89873) | Embiratermes neotenicus P4 segment gut microbial communities from Petit-Saut dam, French Guiana - Emb289 P4 | ecosystem: Host-associated > Arthropoda: Insects > Digestive system > Gut ...
CCACCCAGCCTCCTGTAAAATGGGTACCGGGTCTTTCCCGGGGGTAAAGTACGGCCTGGGCGTGCTGCTGACCACTCACCCCTTCTAGTGCCGCGGTCATGGAAGAGTAGAGCTATACCTCTACCCACACTCTGGGCCACACCGGGCCTGTAACGGGACCACTTTACTTTTTTTTTTACTTTTAATCGGTTTTTGAGCAGTGTATTATTTGCTCCCAAAATTCATTATGTGGTCAAGTTGTGGTGTCTCGTCAGGCCCCTCATAAAGTATCCTGTGGACATTTGTGTTGGTGCTGCTTAAGTCGTTGCGGAGGTAACAAATGAAAACACGCTTTCAGAAGTTACCATGCTTTACAGTGACATTCTTTATGTGCAGTCAAAACTAATCGCAACCAAGATAAGATTTCTGTTCGCTGCTTATTATGAAGAAGAATTTCAAGGGAGGGGAGATGTGGTCTGATTGCTGGGGTGAAAGAGGACTGGCGGAAGAACTGCACATGGACGTCGGAACAAAAGAATAGTGTTCCTGTACGTCGTTTCTCATTGACACAGTTCGCACGATTTCGCCTATAAGCTTCTAATGTAAACTGTTGAAGGGCCCAAAACAATTGCAGGTCACATTTTTAGTCACTATTTCACTACGGACTTGAATAGCAATTAACCACTCGTCTGGTTAGAAGTTGACCTTTCTAGTATTTTTTTTTTTTGCCGACCGTGCATCTCAGTAGAATCTTAGTAATTGACCAAATTAATGCACAAATTCTTGTTTTATAATAAGTTTATTATGTTCCTCTACATGTTTCGCGCACTATTGTGTTCATCATCATGATGTCAGATTTGTATTATATCGTCACACACTGTAGGTGGCCGTCCGGCGCGCAGCCTGCGCACCGGACGGCCACCTACAGTCTGTGACGGTACCGGATGCTGTATAATACAATTTTGACATCCTGATGATGAGCACAGTAGTGCGCGAAACATGTAGAGGAACATAATAAACTTATTATAAAATAAGAATTTGTGCATTAAGTTAGTCAATTACTAAGATTATCTTTCTAGTATTAGTCTGTTGGTGTTGATTGGTTTCAGATAACATGCTTACTGTATCGTACAATAATGCGAAATGTAGCCATGCCAACAGAAATGTAGGAAAGAGTTTCTCGTAATTTGTACCTTTCATGTCCTTTGAGCAGTTAGTCCACGGTACACGAAGATGATCATTACGAAACTTCGCACAAAGATATGAAGTGACTCCATTCTTGGTGCCCTTCATCCGAACGCTATCTTCTCGTTAGAAATCATTTGGATAAAATCATTGTTCCGAAATAGTTGAAGCAAAGAAGAAAGAAGACGAACGCAAGAAAAACATTTATTTTTCCATTGTTATTTACAGGGTATGCTTTTATTTAAATTATTTTTATCTATTTATGGTATATATAACGGTACTGCAGCACTGCACACGTGTTGCTTGGATGCTAGCAGGGTAGCAGGTGCATGGCGGGAATGCGATTCTAACCAGCAACAAGCAACTCAACTGGGCAGCCGCATTGAAAGTCAGGTATCGCAATTTCAGAATTTGGTCATATTAGCTACCTGAAAACTTTTAGTTTTGCTTCGCAGCTTTTCGGTTCATGAGCAATATTGCATTGAATGGTCTACATGTCACGTGCTGATTGTGTATTTGCGATTCGAGTTTATATGGGCTGTTAGGAGGCAAAGTACCACATTGTGTTTTGCCCTATACGAAAACATATAGGTCGAACTCAGTTATGTCATGAAATGGAGCGAATATTATGTCGTTGTAAACAAGTGTTGTTATAACCGAGAACTATTATGTTAAGGTTAACAGTAAGGAAATAATTGGTACCGTAGAATATCCGATGCTGTAGACGGAGTTTCGCAAAGAGCGATGTCGTTATAACCGTGTTGAGCTGTATTTTACTCTTGTGAAGCATAATAATAATAATAATAATAACTAAATTGCCATCATCATTCTATAATCAATGAGAATAATTAGTGTCATCAGCTGTACTCATCTCTGGGAAGCGGAGTCAGGGCCGTTGAGAGCGGGTTCGGGCCCCGGAGAGAAAAAAGGTTTTTCGAGCCCTCCAGCAAGGGTGGACTGGCTAAAAATATTTACAGTAAATCAGTAAGATTGTCAATGGCAGAGTGACTTAGGCTTGGTCTGTAAGGGTTCATTTGCACAGGCTACAAATAATGATACCAACGATAAAGATAGAAACATACAATGTGTACGTAATATGCCAGGGCCCCGCGCCCCTTTCTGAACCGCCGGGCCCTGTTAATTTTTACTGGCTTCCCCCCACCCCAGTCTCTTCGGCACCAAGCTGAGTGCTTCTTAAGAAGCTAATAGTCCCTCCATGATTGTGACGTTATCCACCGTATGTGGAACCTGAAGGCCCTCATCATGAGGCAGTGAATTCACTATGCACTCCCCTAACCTATTTTTAAGTACGTGTCTCCATTTTAATATTATGTTGTTATTGTTAATATTGTTCAGGAAACGACGGTGAATGCTTTTCGCGGAGTGTAGTAGGAAGTTTGTAGTGTACATAATTGCCCACCAGGCGTAACGTGTAGGTGACGGTTGTTACGTTTTCCCAATTGCTTATGTTTGTAGAGTGGAGTACGAATTAAGTACAGAACAAATCGACGGACAGTTGATTTTTCTCAGCGTTTGCATGGTTGTCTCCGCTTCAAGGTCGTGTTCACGAGATGTCCGTTTCGAATCTTGTCCGCATTTCGGGATATCCGTACGGTGTGTTTCGTGGCTTTCCGCAGTATGTTGACGATTTCCGGAACAGCCTAATACTTTCAGCTAGGTCGCTACCGCCTGCACATTCATGACGAACTTCAGTCTCATTCGCCTCTGTACTTGACGTATTGACTTTGAATAGTCGGATAACGCAAATGAGTGTTCTTCAACGGCGTGTAAGCTCGTAAAAGTAATTCCTGTTGGTTCGTGTGCGTGGAGCTTCAGATTCGCTAAGAATGCGTGCAGTGCAGCCGAGAGTACGTTTTTTGACACATTAGTATTGGACAGGAGTCAGACTTTTCCAGATACTTGGTATCCTGAATTTTATTCTCGTCCTTGTTTATACATCTTAATCGGACATTTTGACCGGTGTTATGGCATACATTTTTGCAGCAGTGATGTCATATGCAGCACAGGTTGCTTTTGTCTATTGGTAGGACGAATAAGGCTTTGAAACGGTTGCTTGTGCGGTCTGCATGGTACAGAAAACGAGGATTTGGCTTTGTGCAATACTTCGGCCCACCGAAGTATGCAGACCGTCCCCAAAGGTAGACGACGTAAGATGTGTCAACAGATGGTTGACGTCCTATTGGCCTGTAGCTTCTTGGTACTGACCCGACGTCGGACATTCCGGTGAATGCTTACCTATTTCCTGAGTACATACATTTAAAACCGTTCAAATACGGGTATGTTTTACTCACAGACAAGTACAGTGATAGAGTTTTGAAGTAAAGATACGAGTTGTAAAACGTTTTCAATTGTAGAATTTGTGTAAAGCAGGGGTGTAAAAATTCTGGGCGCCTGGTCGCCCGGGAGACTGCATTTTGTACAGTGACGCCTAATATTTTTAGCATTATTATTGCACTTTTCCTTTTACACGTACAAATATGTATCTAGTTCATATGCATCGAGCAGAAAGCGCCAGGTAACAATGAGGTTCACAGGTCACGCCAGAATTGTGGATTCCCAGTATAGAACTTGTTTCAACCCTTCTTGCGCCTGGAATTTGGAGGTAGCACATAGATTTTGGCAGTTTAAAGACTCCTGGTGCAAAGTGTTATATAATTCTTACTAGAAATGGTTCACTCTCTGGCTGAAAGTATTGCCCATGTCTCAGACGAATGTTTTCTCTGTTAGGGTTTATTGCCTCGATTTACCCTTCGCCGTAGGTGATGGATACTACAGGAGAGGAGAAGGAGCTGGACATCTCGTTGATTATGTTATCGAACCTTGGTTTCGAGGCTGTATGGTTGCTAGGCAGTCATATTACCTTAGCAGTGGCACATGCTTTCCAGGTAGGTGGGGATTTTTTTTTATGCGCAACACTCCCTAGTGGGCCTGGGCCATCTCATTACCGCGGCTTCACGATCACACTTAGGCATCTCACTCGGTAAGACTCTCTGGGCGAGTGATCAGCCCGACGCATAGACCTCTATCTGACAACACAACATTCACAAGAGACAGACATCTCTTCTACGGCGGATTCGAACCCACGATCTCAGCAAGCGAGCAGCCGCAGACCCACGCCTTAGACTGCGCGGCAACTGGCGTCGGCCGAAGAAGCTTATACTCCTTGAAATATATTGGAACTGCAGGCTGTTTAGTCACTTTCAGAGTTCTTTGCCATAAAGGTGTCATATTGGACAAGTAATTCCTTTTCTTCATCTTTGTGATCCAGGAACAACTGTGTAATGTTCGGTACCATATCAGTAATCACGTAACATTTAAAGTGGGGTTTGTTGTGCCGATGTTGCGCCGCTGTAATGTGAGCCCGGTTGGATGTCATTTTTATCATAGTGAGTTTTGTTCTCTTGCAAGAACTGCAGGATTTTAAACAATATAAACAGATGTTTCATCGGAGGGTAGGCAACACTCAGGTACTTACATTGCGATATACCGGGTATTAATCCGTAGAAAGTTTTAATGCATTCATTTAAACCTTGCCAGCGTGTTGTTATGTTGTTTCAAACGTAGACCTTATTTTCCTGCAGTTATAGGAGCTTAGCAATTTCAGCTATAATCAGGGTTACTTCACTGCCGCTGACTCGGAGAGGTGGATCGTAGGCCACCTGAAATGTGTTGTGAATCGCTTGTCTTAAGAAGTCACAGTTTAAATTCCATATGTCTGTAGTAATTCATCTTGATTTTGAATTCCTCAAGAGCAGTGACATTGTGTGCCAAGCGTACCGGTATTTTTCAGACTGTGTACACATGCGTGTGTGTTAATGTGCTGTATATGTATATATGTATGTATCCCCCCAGGGGAGGGGGGCGTGAAGTTGACCATTCGTCTCCACCAAAATGCCGAGGTGAAGAATGAATGGAGTTGTATGTCTACTCCCCTGTATTCCTCTATGGCGTAGTCAGTGACACCTTACCTGTGTGCGTGCGTGCGCGCCCACCCGTATGCTCTGAAACCCAACTTTAGTAACTTTAGTGACATATATAGGACATTGTGCCAGTCCGGTGGCTTTTCTTTCGATTCCTAGTGCTTCGAGCAGGATATTATAATTTTCAAATATGAACACGACCGGATTGTTGAAAACATTTCCCTTGTCATTCTTATTAATAGTCATCATCGTCATAATCATCTTCATGTATTAGGAAAATGACTAAGTGGATGGACATAAAATGCTCTTTCTAGCTTTTAGTCCTCCTGTCACGTACTTCATGCCATGTTGGCATGTTGCCTTAGCGCCCTTTGTACGGTTTCGTTCGTAACAGGTTATATTAAATGTGGTTAATCTTAGTAACAGGATATTACTTAGACTACACGGATTGTATGCGTGTAGGGAAAAGTATTGCCCTGTGTCTGAGATCTTGAAATTCGTTCAAGCCGGAATTTTAGTCAAAAATGCACCAATTCGTTGTGGCATGAATTTTTTAGTTGCTTTCTAAAGCTGACCCTCGTATCTGTATATCAGCATTACGGTAGTTATTGCCATAACTTCCATTGTTGTGGGAAGAAACAGGTGAGCTTAGAAATAGACTTACCCATCCTGCAAGGTGAATTGGATCGCTGGAATTATCTGATGCTGAAGTTTCCACACCTAAACGTGTTCATGTGGCAATTGAAACTCGTGACCATAGTTCCGTCTGCTGAAGATTTATCAGGATTGCTAAATCCATCACTAGACAGGTTCTTGCCAGTCCGTAATGTCAAGCGTTATTGCTGTAAGGCCTGTTTTAGTGCCTTGCCAGTTGTTGTATAGGTCCGCGAAGTGTCTTCAACGAGGTCTTCGAGTAGAATTTCTGCCGGTATTCCTCATTTCTTCCACAGGCGCTTCCCCTCCTTATTATCACCCCAAAAATATTAGTTTATAAACAGTGTTAAATCCATTTCCTGTGCGGTTTTGTCCATTCATTTGTACGTATTTTCTCTTCAGTACATATATTCTCGGTGTGGGCCGGGTACCTCAGTCGGTATAGCGACTGACTACGGGCTGGACGGCCCGAGATCGATTACCGGTGGAGACGAGATTTTCCGCTCGTCCAGACCGGCCCTGGGGCCCACCCAGCCTCCTGTAAAATGGGTACCAGGTCTTTCTCGGGGGTAAAGTGCGGCCGGGGCGTGCTGCTGACCACTCACCCCCTTCTAGTGCCGCGGTCCTGGAAGAGTAGAGCTATACCTGTACCCACCCTCTGGGCCACACCGGGCCTGTAACGGGATCACTTTACCCTTACCTTTACATATATTCTCGGCACTTTTATCTCAGTCCCCTCCTGTTAATATTGTTCCATTAGAATGAGAGACGGGAGTTCCACAATGTAGTATTTAGCGACACTGATCATTTTCGATGTAGATTTTTGGGCTTATAGTGACACAAGTGAGGATCGTGTCTGCGTCGCTTGGAACCAAAGTATGCATTCCTTGTGGTGCTCAGAATGCCAGGAGTGCTTCGATCAATACATGCCAAGTTGAATACGCCATGACGTATAGTCCGTATCTTCCTTAACTTGCTGTAACTGACCAAGTAGGAATTTTAGGGAGAAGAATGTCTGCTTTTTAATTTTGTTTAATGAATTCGGCTCTTTCATATAGTAGTCTTGATATTACATGGTATGTTCCTCATGCTGTGTTTGTTCCTTTTAACGCTGTACATTTATGGTGTTTGTTCAGTCCGCTCTCAGCACTTGTCTCGAAAATACTCTTGGAAACTTCCGAAGTTGGCCGCTGGTATGATACGATCAGTTTGTTTTGCAAAACATGGTGTGCGGGAGTAAAAACGTTTCCGAGAGGTGAGAAGTGTTCGCTAGCTGCAGTTTTTGCCGGTTCGTGAAATTGAATTCTGGGCTCTAATGAATTGGAATTCGAGGTCCTGGAGAGAAATATTCCATTGTACATGAATGGTGTGCTCGTTAATGGCGAAGAATTGTCTTGTAGACTAGAAATAGGAGAAAGATTGATCTGAGTTTGTCGCTGTGTCGTATGAATCTTGGCATGTATCTTCGAGGATTCTGTTCTTCGTCGAAGTGACACTGCGGCCCTGGGAAATCGGTTCGCGGAGTTTCGAAGGAACATGCTCTATCTTCATGAGTGTAGACTGCCTAAGAGAATTAACTTCGTCTCGAATCTCTAGTCCCTTGAAGTTTCTTCGAAAGGTCGGGAATCGGTTACATAGCACGGCATCCTATTGTAGACAGAATCGTCAGCCGCACCGCTCGCAACGTATATGTGCATGTCTTTGGCGGCGACGATTAAGGTTACGTCGGGACGTGGTGTAGTGGCATTCGAAGTTATGTGCAGCAAGAAGTGATGTCCCGTGTGTGTGTGAATGGGCGTCATAGCCTTCTTGTTCTGGTTGCAGCGCCAACACAATTGAGGACAGAGCAGTGGTTAGCTACTTAGAATGAACGTGAATGGTTGAGATAACCATTGTTCAGGGCTGCAAAACTCACGGGCGTCGGGTTGCCCAGTTGACAAGTTTGTACGATGGCGCCTGATAGCATTGCACATGTCCTTGATCAGAAAGCGCTAGAAAACAAGTTCACAGGCCACTCCATAATTGTTGGTTGTCAGTACGGAACTTCCTTAGTATGACCTTTGTGACGCCTAGTATTTGGAGGTGGCGGCTAGATTGTTGTGGAAAAGTTGTTCACATTGGTACTTGTTAAAATAATTGTATGTGGATTTTTGTTTGTCACTGATGATGCCCGATAACCGCGAATTTCCTATAGCCTGAAACCGCAGAAGTCGATTTTAAACTGTTTTTTCACAAAGCAAACAAGCCCTATTTCAGTAGCAGCTTCTGCAGCAGCAGCAACAACAAAACAACAATAACAACAACGCAACAGCAGCTAACATGATATTCTCCATCTCCTGCCTGTTCAGAAGATTGCCTCCTTCCGAAGTGTGACATGACAGAGGGTAGGGCCTACCAGCGTTTCAGAGAAAGCCGTTTTCGGTTTAAATGCTCACGTTCTCAAAACACATAAACTCTGCGCCTCCTAGCAAAGTAATTACGACACCATGTAGTCAGTTTCGCCTTTTACGTTAACAGGAAAATGGTAATAATATCCGGTTGCAGTATATGCTTATGTGTATATACATATGTGTATATGTATGTATGGATGGATGGATCCTTACCTCCAGGTGATCGCGCGTTGCTGAGGCACAGTGCTAACTTGACTGATCATTTTGATCAGTGTCTGTTTCAGAGACGCCAGTTTCTTTATTTAATGTAACTTGCTTTGTCGTGTGGATTAATCATCGTTCCATACATTTCCTTGTCTTAATTTCAGGTAATGGACGTGTAAGCTGCTTCCACCATTTCAGCATCCAACCCGCAGCGGATCATGAAAATGGTGTTGTCACAACGACAGCGGGAGGAGTTGTAAGTTGAACTCTGACGTACATTGATCTTATTTTAACATTCATTTATGACGCAGAGTGTGGTGCTTTGTACTACGTTCCTAAGACGTGATGCTTGTTTCGAACACACAAACGACAGGAATTATAAATTAATAATTTTGCATGTGGTTATCTATTTGAAATATTCGCTCTTCTGGGATGTTACGAAGTGTAGATTGGTAGAGTGGACTGCTTGACCCTTGAAGAAGGGGCCGATAGGTTGTCCCAAAACGTCGGTAACTACGATTCTACGCTGCATAACATCGCACGAAGATCTGAAAGCTAGGCGCAAGCCTGAATTCACGGTTAGCCTTTTTTTCTGCATAATTCTTGGTAGCATGCGTTTTCACAACATGATAGTTGTCACATCACCATGCTTGAAGATCTTAGAATACAGAAAACGCATCCAGAACGTGTAGATGCGATCTGTCTCCAAATCTACGATACAGTTTTTTTTTTTTAATGTTTTGCTGACCGTGCATCTCAGTATATTTATCTTAGTAATTAACCAACTTGATGCACAACATTTTTGTGTTACAATAAGTTTATTTCATGCCTCTACATGTTTTGAGCACAATGTTCTCATCACCAGGAGGTCAAAATTGTGTGATAATACAAGAAGCTGTATAATACAGTTTTGACCTCATGGTGATGACCACATTGTGCTCGAGACATGTAGAGGCATGAAATAAACATATTGTAAAATAAAAATTTTGTGCATCAAGTTGGTTAATTACTAAGATAAGCTACAATACAGCGTTAACGAAAAGCTGTGTACGTTACTGCTGTCATGTTTCTTTACATTCTACGCGTTCGGAAATAAAATTTACAAACGTTAGGTATTTCTCGAACGCCTGTTGCCACACAAAGTTTCGATATCCCGCATTAAGTGATCCTGGAGTCGCTACTACCCGCCATGTCCGCATACAAAGTACGAAAGTTACGTATAGCATTATGATATACTAGATTTCATGAAATTCCATCCCTGGACACAGACTCTTAAGGGAAAAGCGCTGCCAAGACAACAAGAGGCCTTTCGTTGAAAAATGAAAAAATTCAACTAAGTAGCTCTTGCTCATGAAGTCCTTGAAGAAACCCGTCAAAATAAGCAAGATGTCGGGAAATGTGAGTGTGTTCCGCATAAAACGGGGAGTGTATTAGCTGTAACACGAGGCATTGTTTGTGCTTCTCATGACGTCAGGTTTGTAGTTTGACATTCTGTACGTGCTGCATTTCCTAGGTTTTAGATGGAGCGTCATACCTGGTGAGTCATATTTCGCTTCGTCATCGGCCTAGCCCAGGTAGGACTGGCCCGTTTTGCTCCTTTTCTTCGCAGCTTGCTTTAAACGCATGTGGAAATTGGATTTGTTGCACCTCTCGCGGTTATGTTGTGCACACAGCCTTGCTTGAATATACGACACGGCGTCATGTATCAGACGAACGGAACCCTCAGCCACACCGCTGTGAAAACAGTAGAACTGTCTCCGTCACTTTTTCGGAGCGGCATATAGACCACGTAATATGTACTGTACAGCGGTTGAGTGTGAAGCCAGTTTTTGGTGGCTGTGTAACGACGCGGGCATTTTCTGGCGACATTTTGTACTGCAGTATTTATGCGTTGCACGTGGAAAAACAAGCGGCTGCCAATAGGGATTTCACAAACAGGCAATGAAACCGAGATAACTTTTGTCTCGGTCACACAACTTGTTTATTATTAAACAAATTCAGTTTGTTTACCATAAACTGTTATATATGTCGGCTTTTATACCAGACCATCAGGCTAAACCACTATAAAACTATAGTAAGGGGAAAACCTTGTGTCATTTCTTTTCCAGTGTGGGAGTCTCACGCCTTTCAACATTTATTTGTATATAGTATTTGTTGTTAGCCTTACGGTTATAGTGTGTATTGCGTTACGTTTTAAATTCGTTAAAGTAATGTAGAGTTCGTGCCGGTCCCAGTGGCCGCACGGTCTAAGGCCGCTCGCCTGCTGAGATTGTGGGTTCGAATCCCACCGGGGGCATGGATGTCTGTCTGTTGTGAGTGTTGTGTGTTGTCAGGTAGAGGTCTCTGCTGCGACGCGCTGTTCACGC
>Ga0123357_10013149_pt1 | contig 10718 bp, 11 predicted proteins | sample TergutEmb28metaG_FD_89873 | JGI IMG/M metagenome (GOLD analysis project Ga0123357, IMG submission 89873) | Embiratermes neotenicus P4 segment gut microbial communities from Petit-Saut dam, French Guiana - Emb289 P4 | ecosystem: Host-associated > Arthropoda: Insects > Digestive system > Gut ...
AACGCTTTTTATATATTTAATCAACAAATATATTTCATTATATTTTTTGAGACTTGCTGTACAATCTCAATTTATTCCTCTACAAAATGCCATGTATTTCATAACGTTACTTTTTTGTTTGTAAAATATTCAGAGTTTACATAAATGATGTGCTAAATTTTAAATGTCTAACTCCGGGACCAAAGGGTTAATGAGATGCCCATCTCACAAAGTTGAGGATACTGGTGCGTGTTTTAAAAACAGAAGAAAAATAAAATAAATAAATAAATAAATAAAATAAAATAAAATAAAAAAACTTCATTTACAACACATTTTTATCCCTTTTGCTCATGTATGGATGTCCTGATTGACCAACATCATTAACAGTTTTTTAAGTGGCAAATAAACCTAATATTGCAATATTATTGTTTCCTCTCTGAAAGTTTTAAGACCTCATAGGTTTAAGTAACAGGTCTACTTCATATGAAGCTTGATACATACATGCTACACTCTGAAATTTGCCAGTTCCTGAAAAAATCCAAAATGCAGGGCAACACCACACAACTTCACTTCATAAGGTGTTACTCGTGGAGGATCATGAACCATGCCTTTGAAATATATGGCAAATGATCCTCCTTTACCTCCACCTTGCAAAGGAGTTTTGTACCAAATGCAGTGCAGTAGTGTCATACTGCAGCACAACTTACATGCACCACTGAAATTCAAATTCCCACAAAGACAGTTCTAAGACACTTTAATAAATAATTCGCCGACGATTATGGTAACAGCAAAATATTAATTTTATCTTCAACCACATTTTCTAAAACAGCAATGTTTCCCCCAAGTTTAAACTTTTGGAACAGTCTCTTTCTCTATCCTTACCTCTGAAGGAACACTGACAGAGATTTTCTCAGCAGTTGAAATTCCTTCCTCCTGAGATAAACTTGAATCACTAAATGGATCATCACTGCTATTGTCAGATAAATCTTGATCCATGGCATCTTCATCAGTGTCTGTAAAAGTATACAAAACAAATTAGTGATGAGGTCTGCCTTCTCAATAACATTTCTGAACATCAGTAGCCCAACTTTTGCTATCACTCTCATTAGTAAAAGACACAGGGTATAAAGCTGTATTTGAAGTGCCAGAAAAAAAAGTATTTGAAACCAAAACAACTACAACTTTGTCTGTAGATTAAGTGCTCTGTTCTGAGAGCTGCAGCTGTTTTAAAAAGAGAAGTATATAACATAAATTTGCTGAATGCATGAGAAAATGTGGGATCCACCATTTCTTATAGATACAAACTTAAGAACAGGCAAAATATTAAACTGCAGCTATAAGAGGGAGAATTTTTTTATTTCATATGGTCTTACACATATGGTAACGTAAAAGAATAAATTAAATTATTCACTATGGTAAAGTTCATATGTTCAGCCTAACGTATCAAATCAAGAAAGAAGTACGATGGATGAATGTACTGAATTATAGAATGCGCACAGAAGGACTACAAAATGGAACAGGTTTAAATTTTACTAATAACATTAAATGAAACTGGTTTAAAATTTATTAATAACATTAATAAACAAATACATATCAAAGAGGAATGTGATTAAAAGTTTACAAATTCTAATAAAGAAGCTAATGATAAAAATCTGATAATAATAGTTATATAGAGTACAAGACTTTGAGGAATGTTTCAGTACAGGCAAATATGGCTGGTAGAGTGATGGACAGTTTATTAAATAATACTGTTTGTAGAACTGGCTACAAAGGCTGCATTCTGCAACAGACCTGGTGTTAGTGGACAAAGTCATCTGTGAAGTTTGACTCAACAAATAAATATGAATATGAGTAAAATAAATTACTTACCAACAGTGCTGTCAGTGTCTAATAAAATTTATTTATCAAGTTTTATAGTTAACATGTAAGTGAAAGGAGTATTTTAAACCTTTTTCAGTACAAGAGAACCATAACATACCATCATCAGAACACATATTTGTCAGCAACTCAACAGCAATCTTCTGGGCATCTAAGAGATACTGCACTGCAGTAACAGACTTCAACATCTGTTCATGCTGAGTTTGTGTTTCAATTGCGTCATCAAGCAACATGTTGCTTGTAAAATCGTTGAGAGCTTTGCGATGATCAACATCCAGTGTAGTTGAGAGATTACACATCAACTGTGTCATGATGGTAGGTGACAGATTTAACACCTTGCCATAATTCAAGTTAAGTATCAGACCTAACAACAAATAAAAATGACTTTAAAAATTCTAAATTGACTAACTACAACCAACAACAAAAAATTCCAAAAGACACTTCCTTCAAACAATATAAAAATATATTTTGTAAATGTACTGCTTAAAGAAACATGTCCTGCAGAAAATACTACATGGTTTAGTGCATTTTACTCTACAACTACAGTATTTGCTCAAATACAAACAGCATTCTTTCCCAAAAATTTTGTTTTTCTATAACCAGGTTATGGTTTCACACTGTGCCTAGAAAAATACAGCTGTAACTGGACTACCCACACTGTGTACAATACACAGTACACAGGTCATATTTAAATTCATCAAGCGGTGTTTGCTATTCCTCAGTCACAAAGCAGATGGCTTCCAATTTTCATACATTATTCAAGTTCAATGTCACAGGCATTTGTTGTTCCCCAATCACAGTTCGTGCACATCAGTATAGCTCAAAGTAGAGCTCATACAAATATAATTCAGTCACCACTGCCAACATGTATATTTTTTGTGGAAATCATTTTGACAGTATGACATATAAAAAAAAAAAACTCATAAACTAGAAGAACAGAAGTGAAATTGCAAAGTACTCTATACCGGGGTGCTGATAAGTCCTTAGTCCGACCAGGAAGGAAACAAGCTCGGAAGCATGTCAGGGACGCGCGCAATTTCAACAACATTGAGACATGAGCTGTCACCAAGTTTTTTTTTTTCCTGCAAGGCAAGGCACTGAAAGAAATCCACGCCATTCTGTTAAATCTGCTTTCACTTTTACTCTCTTAATGGTAAGAAGAAACTTCAGGATACACACCTGATATAACACTGGTGGTAATTGATTACAGGAACTGGAGAGTAAAAAAGGAAAATGATTCCAAACATGGTCACATAATTCATTGTTATTTCCTAGAACTTGGGCCCACTCACCACCTTTTCAATTCAAGCGCTAATTTAAATACGCACTGAGTTACTATGTGAAAGTGACACTAGTGCACATACAAAAAAACCCTTCCTGGAAACACTGGTACATCCAAACAAAAATAACAATGTGTGTGCAGACACAAGCAACTTCTAGATGTTTAAAAACCAAAGCACAGCAATGCACTTATGATGCAAGTTATCACACAGCTATTGTGTTATGTGTGAACTATCAACGACAGGCAAGCTTCCAAAATGTATGGAAGAGATGAAATGAATGTGTGTCATTGGCTGATGATCCCAGATAAACAGCTTAATGCAAAACCCATGGAAAAAATCTTTCACAGTGTGAACACAAAGAAGGTATTCGCAAGTCAGCACACAAAAGCTTTCTTCTGTGTGGGGAGAAGAAAAGGTAATATGCCTACCAGTTGCAAAATAATTCAATTTAAGGCAGCAGAAATTGGCAGCCCAACAGTGACACCATGTCATCAATTCACAGCATGTAGGTTTACTGGCTTGAAAAGCAATGCAACTATAAGGGACAAACTCATCTCTCACCTTACAGTAAACCATTAGCTATTTATTGTGTACCAACATTTCAAAATACTGTTATTTATGCAACACATACAATATTTATTACTGAACATGGTCACAATTTGCCAAGACCTTTTGGAGAGGCACGATGACATTTTGGGCCATGTCATCACAGGTGATGAAACATGGGTCTACCAATACGACCCTGAAATGAAGCGGCAAAGTGCACAATGGAAAACTGCCAATTCCCTATGACCAAAAAAATTCCGTTGGTCCAAATCAAGAGTCAAAACAACGTTGCTGACTTTTTTTTATATTAGAGGGATTGTTCATTATGAATTTATACCGACCGGAAAGTCAACCAAGTTTACTATTTAGAAGTACTGGAAAGGCTGCATGAAAAAGTTAGACGGAAACAACCCGAACTTTTTGCCAGCAACTCATGGATCTTGCATCAGAACAATGCACCTGCTCACATGGCACTGTCTGTGAGGGAGTTTTTAGCTACTAAACAAATAACTGTGTTGGAACACTCTGCCTATTCACCGGATCTAGCCCCCATTGACTTTTTTCTGTTCCCAAAGATAAAGGAAATATTGAAAGGAAGGCATTTTGATGACACTGATGAAATCAGGAGTAATACAATGGCAGCTCTGAAGGCCATTCCACAAAACTAGTTCCAAAATTATTTTGAAGGGTGGACTAGGCACTGGCATCGGTGCATAGCTTCCCTAGAGGAGTACTTTGAAGGCGACCATGGTGGTATTCAGCAATGAGGTATGTAGCACTTTAACCGCAATGAGTTCGCGAACTTTATTGTCCGACCACATAATACAAATGCACACAAAGCCATGTCAGAAAACTGGAGGTGGGTAGAGATAACAGTTATGGTGGAATTGATGTTTTTAATTAATAAAACCTATCAGGTCCAGATTAAAAACAACACAGGCAAATACATTTAAACATGAATGCAAATATTACACTGGATCTTAAATGATCTTAGCTTTTCCCCTATACAAATATAAAACTAAAGGAATCCCTTTACTTGAGAAGGGAAGATGAACCCTTTGGGGTTGGAATTAAATGCAGGGCGTACTCTGCACAAGAGAGGAATTCAAATGGCTGCCACTAAACTGCATGTTCTTGGTCACATCTTTACAATACTTTGGACATTCCAGCCACACACACTGGCCATCAACTGTAGCTGACTTTTGGTGCCAAAGGGTTCAGCTTAGTTTGTTATCTTATTTTACAGACATTAACACTACACTATTTCTGTCAAAGCTTGTTGCAAAAATGAAAGGCAAAATTCAATTCACAGTCCTACACAATGGCCAATCTAATCACTACTTCACTCCTCATTTCTGTCTTTTAAAATCAAACCTTTGATGAACTCACCACAAGCTAGTGTTCTGAGAAGTAACACAGATGATTCACTGCCCTCAAGGTCAAGGAGTTTCTCAAGGAGAGAGCTGTAACATTGCAGTTTACCTATAGATGTTTCATTATCCTCTGTTACAACCAGAAGACAATGAGCTGCAAAACAACAGTGAAAGAAACAATATGTAAACACCATACTGACTGAATCACAACATCAATTTTTTGACCACATGAGTAACCATCAGCTTGCAAATACGGACCCTTAGAAGCACACTGTGTGATACAGTACCAATCATTCAAGTAATCAAGTAATCACTAACACTCCCTGTTGATACTGAAGTCTTAAGTTCATTACAGACACCAACTTACAAGAACCATTCAACTACAGATTGCATTAGCTCTCTTTAGAGTTCCTCTCCCATGAATTCATCTAGTCATTCACTCATTCTTTCATTCATGACACCAAACTGTGTGTAGTCACATGAAACTGCAAAATTATGCATTTAATTTTATGCTCACCAACAGCAATTGCTGTGTCCACTCCAAATACAGCAACTTCTTCAAGACACTTGACAAGACCAGGCAGCAAGTTTCCACTATCAAAATACCTCAGTGCTATACTATTACTTTCACTGTAAAAAATAACAATAAACAATGTCACCCACAAATATTTATCTCAGCCTTCAGGATTAGAATAAAATGGCAATTTTTTTTTCATATTCATACATCAAAGGCAATTGCTGACATTATCAAAAGAAATCACTTTTCAGTCCACATGTCTGGTTGCAAAACAACATACATGCAAATTTAACTCAATGGTTGACTCACTACCTAACTCAACTATGTAACTAAGTGAGTAACTAACAAACTAACCAACCAACTAACTTACAGCCTGCCTAACTGACCCATGGAGCACAGTCCTTCATGTGAAATTCAGAATTTCTCAGCTTGACAAGATATCCCCCATATTTTACGAAACCCATAGGTTCATTACCAAGTTCACAACAGCCTGCTGCTTGTCTCTACCCCGAACCAGATTAATTCAGTCCACACTCTACCACTCAACCTCTTTAAGATCAATTTTAATATTATCCTTCCATCTATGCTTAATTCTTCCACACAGTCTCTCTCTTTCTGGTTACACACCAAAACTCCATGCATCTCTTCTCCCCCATACATGCCACATGCACCACTCATCTTACATTCCAAAATTTGTGATAATGCAAAGGATCTTATTTCCAGAAATATTCTCAGCAAGCTTCCAATTTATTCATCACAAATAAATACCTGCTGCAGATTTAATATCGAAGTCTGAAATCTCACCGAACCATTTAAATATCGGCAGTTAATATCGAAATGAAAATGTTCAACAGTAAAAAAATTCACTTATCTAATACAGTGTATATGTGTGTTCTGTGACTCACAAAATAAACAACAATTATTTTCTTATACAACATTAACACACAGGTCTTCACAATGTAGACACAATTTGTTTTCTGTGAGGTAGGAACTGAATTACTAGACATAAGATAGATTAATACTGAGAAGTCCACTCCTCTGGGATATGGTCCTTGACTATAAAGGCAGCATATTCCTTCAAAATGCCAGAATCTGAATACCCTGCGATTAAGGGTCATGTCCCAGAAGAACAGAATCCTCAGCTACACTGCAGTAAAAAACTTAAAATTTGCACAGATAAATTTTTTCTTCTACAATACAAAGAATAAATCCCAATGGCAATAATCCCATTCCTACCCCAAACAGAATAAACACTGTCCCAGCTGGAGGAAAAATTTTTCTCTTCCACCAAATGTCTAGACCAGCTCGGGGGACCACTTAGCCTCCTATTCGATGGTTACTGGGGGGCTCTTTCCCCAGGAGTAAAGTCACAAGAGTATGCAACTGACCACTCACCTCTATCTAGCATCATTGTTAAGAATGTGTAGAGCTAGACCTCCACTCCCCATACGCCTTCATGGCGTGCACTGGGAGGACTTTAACATTAAGTTGATCTCGACTTTATTTCAATTGACTTTAGTCTTCAAAGAGTTAAATGATGACTGTCAGTGATTTGATGGTGTACTAACTCTGCTGAAGTAGGCCTACCATACCAGTACCTGAAACCTGCATGCAATGTCATCATTTCAAAAAAGAGAGTGAAAATATATCCACTGGATCCACCACAAACTAACCACTGCTAAAGCACCAAGCCAGTGTCTGATCCACTATATGCACAAACATACTGTTGCTCACCACAAGTTCCACAGCAAGTGCACTGCTTGGATGAAAGTGTCTGTCACTTCATCTACTTTATCCTCCTCTAATTTATTTTCTGAAGGTTGCCAACCACAAGCATACTGCAACAAAATTAATTTTTGTAATGTAAATTCTCATACGCATAATTACAAGTAGTTTAAACAAAATGATCAATAAATGAATTACCAATGTAACTACCACCAAGGAGAGTAAGCTTTCATAATCATCATCCTCAATGAATGATATAGGAATACATAATTCACATGTATTCAATTCAATGCTGCGAGGGCTACATACATACATACATACAGATACACACATACATGCATACATATGTACATGCATGCATATGTACACACATACATACATACAGAGGCCAGTGGGTAAAGCTGACCTTACCACCTTCACGTGCCAACTGTCTAGAAATCCTGGAAGCCTCAACTTCCTGGAGCCCTAAGGCCCTGTCCAGGCCTGTAATTAAATGGCTTTACTTTTATATACATACATACAAATGTACATGCATACATACACACAACCACATGCACTCATATTCAACATTCCATGGATCCAAAACTCTGTCAAAGTGAAAAAGGATTTGAGATGAGTCTTGAGACCATAAGATATACAGACCTCATTCAACACAAAAATATTATGTTGATGTCACATACAGTATTCAAATGCCATGCTACATCTATTACATGCATCTGATAATGGGATTATCGGACATGTTTGAAATATAAACTCTACAACAGAGTAAAGGTAGCAAAAATTGACTTATCTTTCTGATACTACTTTATATTCAGCTTTTTCCTTCATCAGGGTAATGAGTCTACATAGTAAACTGTTGAATATTAGACATACTTCCATGAAAACACGCAAAGTTGGCAACTGGACTATGAAGATAATACTTACTGCTTGTTTAAATGCAGAAAGCTGGTTTTTATTCAAGCTTTCTTGGTTACTTAAAATGAAATTATCAATGAAAATATGTACTCACATTGAAGAGGTAAAATCTTGAATCTCTCAAAGACTTTTACATGAATTTCTAGGTTTTGTGCCAACAATAATTCTAAGAATGTATGCGAATAGCTTAGGCTTCATTCACACTGCAAGCCGAGGCGAGCCGAGCCGAGCCGAGCCGAACCTGACCGAGCTGAACCAGGCCGAGCAAGTGACTACCCACATTGCTGGCCGAGCCAACCCGAACTGAAAGCTGTGCAGCTGACATTTCTGAAGTGCGAGGATGTCAAACCAAGTGCATGTATTTTCATTAATGGACAATATTTGGTGGAGAAGCCTCTTATTTACCAGAAAGAAACGTTTCTGGGTGCACAATATAAGCTCTAGGCGTGCAAATTTCAGCAAGTTTCATAATCTTCTAGATGACTTACTTAAACACGAAGAAAGGTTTTAGAGGTACTTCAGAATGAGCTCAGACACATTTAAGTATATATTAGAGTTAATTCACACATCATTTAAGAAGCAAAATACAAATTTTCGAAGGCCCATTACGTTACATGAGGTAAGATATTATTATAACTGTATGTTGATTTGTCAGTTCAGTTAGATGTGAAATGGAAATGGAAAAACAAGTAACTATGAATATAACACAGTTGTCACTCGCTGAAAGTCTGGAAAAATGATTGAGCCGTCAAGTGTTGGCCTCTTTCTCTTTGATTTGATCTTCCATCCTCGTAATGAAAAAGCTGCATTTGAGATGAACTGGTGCTACTTTGGGTCCCTTTTTGTTTTTGGGTCTCCTCAAATATCATCTATTGAATTTTCATGCGGAGGAACATTTGCCTATCCTCTGGAAGTCTTTATAGGTTCCCAGAGACTCATCAAGAAATGGTATGTCATGTCCTAGTTCTCACATCCATTGCCCATTGACTGCATCAGATCAAGTTTCTTCCCTTCAATTTCTATCATCACTTCCTACAATGGGTGCTCTCCACTCCTAGGCCTCGTCCTTCGCTGAGCAGACAACCGAGATGTCTCTGATGGTGCTGGTGTGTGTATTGAATTGTCAGCAGAAGAGCATTCAGTAACGAAATCATCGTCAATACTAGTGCAGCTGTCTTTTTCAGGCTCTGTTGACTCCCGATCAAGTTGTTTAGATTGAAACTGCATATTGCTTTCCATTTTTCTAGCATTTGAAGTACTTTTAAAAAAAAAGTAACATCTTAAACCACCTCCACCGAGATTCGCTTTTGCTGGCAGATAAACCAGGATCTCCGGATTTATTTGCATTCATTCTGTTGAGTTCTGCACAGAAGTTGTCCCTGAGATGCTGCCATTTGTTCTTTACATTTTTGCCTGTAAAATAAAAAGTATGGGAATGCGTTTGCACTGCATGTATAATTGCAGGTTTTTGTCAATGGGTGCGTCTTATGCAGCCCTGGCAGATTCCTTCAGACTCGGAATTTCTACTATCCATTACATAATCAAAGAGGTTTGTGAAGCTATCTGGAAAACCATGGCGCCTCTTCATATGCCTGCACCTACAACAGAAATGCTACTTGTGACGTCAAACGAGTTCTATCTTAAGTGGAATTTTCCGAACTGTGTAGGCAGTATTGATGGAAAACATATACAGCTGAAATGTCCATCAAATTCAGGCAGCATGTACTACAACTATAGGCATTACTACTCTATTGTGCTTCAAGGGCTTGCTGATGCCCGGTATAGATTCATTGCCATTGATGTTGGTGCTTATGGAAAGCAATCAGACAGTGGGATTTTTCATTACAGTTCACTGTATCAGCTTCTAAGCAGCAATAATTTCAATATGCCTAATGCTAGGAAACTACCACTCTCAGATGTGGAACTTCTGTTCCACATCCCAGAAGACAGCTTACTGAGTCTCGGAGACTCTTTAATTACCGTCTAAGCCAGGCTAGGAGAGTAGCTGAGAGTGCCTTTGGAATACTTGCAGGTAAATGGAGAATATTAAACAAGCCTATCGAAACTCCTAACATGGTGGACAGGATTGTAAAATGTGTATGTGTTTTGCACAACATAGTCATAGACAGAGAAGGTGTAGATGAGGCATTTCTCTTGGAATTACAAAATCAAGAAGATTCATTCAGTACCAATCTTGATGAACCTCAGCGTCAGGTCACATGATCTAATAACAGATCAAATTTGTGGGCAAGAAGGGTAAGAGATGCATTCATTGTCTATTTCAATAGTGACATGGGCTGACTGCCTGAAAACGGACATTGGTTATAACAGTGCAGACGAATGTGTAACAGACAGTGACGAAATTACGCGTGATGGTCATGTACTTACTTACTTACTTACTTACTCCATGGTGCAGAGTCCTTCTTGAGAAGCTAACTGGTTTGCAGCTAGTCAGGAAATTCCCCGCATTTCACGGAACCCGAAGGTTCATTACCGCACTCA
>Ga0123357_10013150_pt1 | contig 10718 bp, 7 predicted proteins | sample TergutEmb28metaG_FD_89873 | JGI IMG/M metagenome (GOLD analysis project Ga0123357, IMG submission 89873) | Embiratermes neotenicus P4 segment gut microbial communities from Petit-Saut dam, French Guiana - Emb289 P4 | ecosystem: Host-associated > Arthropoda: Insects > Digestive system > Gut ...
ACCACCCATGAAATAACAACCAGTTAGTCGCAGACTCCTGAAGATGGTCGTATTAACTGCCGAAACATGTTGAGCATTGAATGAGTATTGAATAAATAATAAAATAAGTGGCATCAAGTTGTTACTGCTCTTTGTCTTGCATTCCAAGACGGATGTCTTCTATCTTAGCTCGATATTTTTCGTGGATGTAGTCAGTCATTCTATATTGAAATTAGTTTGCAACGTAACCCTTCCAGATATAAAGACAACAATTTGGGAGAAAACTAAAAGATAACAAACAGAAAGAAGCAGACATGAACGAATAACACGTACAGAAATGTTGGCTTCGTTTAGGAGTCCAGTTCACGGATCCTTCACCACAGGCTTTTAGCAGAAAATAAAATATCTTCAGTTGTAAGGCAAATGCCAGGGTAAAACCCGCAAAGACGGGGCACGGACCGCACTCTTCCAAACTTTTTATGTTTTTCTATGTATTGTTTGTTTCGTGCCGTTCTGTGTATTGTGTGTATGTGTGTGTGTGTGTGTGTGTGTGTGTGTGTGTGTAAATGTGTACTGTACTACTGCCACCGGGTGGCTACCCAATTACAGTTAACAAATATATCATATCATATATCACATTGTATCATATCGTATATCATATCGTATCATGTCATGGCATTATATATCATATATTATATCGTATCATATCGTATCGTATATCATAACATATATCATATCATATCCCATCATCATATCATATATCATACCATATCGTATCATATAGTATCGTATATCATATCATATCACATCGTATCATATCTTATCATGTCATATTATATATCATATCATATACGAAATGACCAAGTAACGATTATCATTCGCCACAGAAACTCCCTGTCATGAAGATTCAGAGCTGCGTCATGTTAAAATTTCTGTCGAAATCTGGTATGTAATGAATCTTATGTGAATGCTTACACTACCTCAACTCCTATAACAAAACAATGTATTGTGCTGCGAAAGGAGCGCCATGTCGGTATTCAGTCCTGCATTCTTCATTATTACCTACAAGCCTGGGTTCTTAACATTTATAGGTTTATAATTTGACATACCACAAATATTAACTAATATACTTGTGAAGTATGTTACTGACGGCTATACAACTGACGATTCAAAAGAATGGAACGCGCGGCGCGTTCGGGGGATGGTGGTAACTGTGTTTTGAACTGACACCAACAAGGCATATTGTGAATTCACGACCACACAGTGCAGGTGCGATTTTGTAAAGCGTTCTGAGAACAGATATAAAAGTAGCATACAAAAGCGCCCTATTTTTAACAAAACTGACCACATACGTTGATGGTTTATAAACTCCTCTTTATGATGTCACAGAACAAATCAAAGTAAACACCAATCCTTCATGTCGTGTGTTTATTATTACCTTCTATTACACGTGTCGATCATGATCATCATCACGATTAATACACACTTACCGCTGTTTACGGTTTTTACGAGCCTTCGCAAAATGGCGAGAAGCGACTGTAGGATTCGTCACGTCTGTCTGTCTGTCTGTCGGCGTGGAACTCGGCTTCCACTGCAAGGATTTTCAAGAAATTTGATATTGGATTACTTTTCGAAAATCTGTCGAGAGAGTCAAAAGCCATTCAAACCTGACAATAATAACGGGCACTTTACATAAAGGCCTATATACATTTAAATCTCTCTGAATTCTTCTTACAAAGGGAAATGTTTCGAAGGTTGTAGATAATATCAAAACACAATTTTACGTTCATTAACTTTTTCCGAAGTGATGCCTTTCAAGAAACAACGCAGACAAATAATGCACAGCCAGACAAACCACAGAAGACATTATAATACAGCGCATGTTCTTTGCATGCTGGATACCTAAGGCTACAAACACACAATCAGAATATGTAATACTACCTGCTTTTACACGGCAACAGTGGTTTTGCGAAAGCGCTTCGGTGTTACGTTATATGAACGTTGCCTGTCTATTACATAAATAGGTTCATCATAGTAACGATTTTCCTCTTCTACCTGCGCAACAAAGTACATTAATCATAATCCCTGTTGATGTTAGTATTACCGCAACAAATAGGAGAAAGTTGTACCAAACATACGAGATATATAATGAGTACTCTGATGATCTTTTATGAGGAGACATTACACTGTGTGCACGGCCATATGAGACAGGTAAAAGATCTGCTTTTAGCTTATCCTTAGAAAATTCTAGCTTAAACATTTGCCCAGTTCACATGCCGCCATGGACGCACGGGGTCCAAACAGAACGTTCGGGACAAACAGCACGTAATTCAAACTACCAATGTGCACTTTATCATTGATTCTCGTGGCATAAACACGGCTGGACTGCGAAATGACGATCCAATGGGCGGAAATTCATCGTCGGTTACAACCACGTGTCGTTGTGCTAACAGACACGCTGCAGTTTACTGTTATTTTTATTCATTCAAACTACAACATGCGTCAACATAAATCCAACGCTAATTTCCAGCAATATTATAAATTTTCATTTTTTTTTATATCGAACTGTTCTAATATTTTGACGTTTTGCTGACCGTGCATCTCAGTATATTCATCTCGGTAATTAACCAACTTGACGCACAAATTTTTTGTTTTACAATAAGTTTATTTCATGCCTCTACATGTTTCGAACACATGTGCTCATCATCAGGAGGTCAAAATTGCATTTCAAAGCCTCTGGTATCATCACACCTATAGCACATGTGCTCGAAACATGTAGAGGCATGAAATAAACTTGCTGTAAAACAAAACTTTTGTGCATCAAGTTGGTTAATGACTGAGATAAAAATGTTCTGATGTTGTTATTCTTACAGTATGAATGATCTTAATCCAAGATTTTCAAAGAATGATGTAACGAATAAAATATTACATTAAGAATTATTTTTTTTCGTCATCCTCATCATCATTATCACTACCATCATAATCATAATTACCACCGCCGTCCCAACAGCTACCATAATTTGTTCTCTCTCTAACGCCGAGATTAAGAACAAGTGCATCCGCTTCTCCACTTTCCCACATGTCTTTTCTGTGTGAAGCTTATGTGTAAATGAATTTATTATTATTATTATTATTATTATTGTGTTATCACAATGCCTTATAATCGTCCTCGTCCATTCATTCATTCATTCAGCCTCCATTAAAAGAAGATGACTGACAGACGATAAAAGCCCTACTTAGAAACTTAAATTCTTGCAATAATTATACCAAATTACAAATATTCACAACAGTTCACCGGTCCTCAACATGAGCCGTTTAAACACAGCCCCAATTACCCCAATCTATCCATTAAAATCAATTGTAATATTACCCTTTATTCAACGCCTACAACGTCAAAATGGCCTGTGTCCTCCAGACATTTCCGTCAAAAAACCTCTACGCATATCTCTTCCGTCTCGCTGGGGCCACATCCTCTGCCCACCTCAACCTCTTTGCCTTGTTCATCCTCGTTATATTTGGAGAGGAGCCCCTTATTATACAATTTCTCCAGGCTCCCGTTTCTCCTTCCCACTTAGGTACAAATATTTTTCTCAGTACCCTCCAGACTGAGAGACGGAGTTGACGGTAATTTGTGTTTTACTAAATGACTCTATTGCCTTATGATAAACCAAGACAAATATTGTGAAATTTGCCAATGGTCTTGTTTTCACTTTCACAAACTAAATTAGAGGGTGAAAAGAAGTCGATTCAATCAGACGGTTGTTATTCACATTGCAGACTACCAACAAGCAGCTTGTTTGGCTGAGTGCGTTCCCCTAGACTCTAATTTGAATTAGCAATCATTGCAGTCGTAATGGCATTCGACTCACGAAACGAATGTTGTTAAATGAGGGAAACTCGAACGCAGGCATTCATCCCGTTAGCTATACTGATTACTGTGTCGGTAATGACGAGAATTAAACCTGAGGTGAATCTGTCGTCAGCAGGAGCTAATGAATTAGGCGAAGATGAGACCAGGTGACGTAATCACTCTTATTCCTCACCTGATAACCATTTGGGTGACTCTTCACTAATTTTGAAGCGACCTGCCCGGCGCTATTTACTTAGACCGAAATCGCGCGACGTGGCATTCGGCTATAGACATTAACGCCAAGTGGCTATTATGTAGCGGCAGTACTTTAGTTCGATATTAGCTACTTTTTCTACCAACACTTTAATGCACAATTATGTAAGCTAAGTCACATTTATTGCTCCCCCGAAGGTGTCTCCACCTTGTAGTGGCTAGGGGGGGAGGGGGGGCTTGTGTGACCCTGTGATCCGGAGAGCTATGCCGGCGGTAGCGTAGCTACTGGTAGGGCCTCCCATGCCGGACAGGTCGAAAGGTAGTGCCCAGATAAAGAGAGACACCCTGGTCCTCCAGGTTGGGGGTTGGGCGTGAGGCTAACAACCTCACCCTCGAAAAAACAGCATTGTTCAGGAACCTAATACAGGCAAAAACTGGTCTGATCTTCTGGAGCAACACGGGCGAGGGAAAGACTGGTGGATACGTGCGAACAGAAGAGACGACTGGAAGATGGTCGTGAAGGAGGCCAAGGTCCTACAAGGACTGTAGAGCCATGGAGTAGTAGTAGTAGTAGTAGTAGTAAGTCACACTTATTGATTAGCTACTCCAACGCGTTTCGACGCAGGAGGAGTCACCAACAAGGAGCACACCATGTAACTGTTCGATCTTCCGGCAAGCCAAATGTATTTAGTGTGCCGGTTGAAAAAATAGATAATATGATGGTAACGCACAGCGTGGATTCTTCATTTTCACGTGTCAACTTCTTCTTTCCAAGAGCAGAACGACTTTCTATGTGATTGTATACTTTGCATTCAACTGGTGCACAGCTGTTATAATAATATTCTAAAATTAACTTACTGCACGAAACACGGATAATACTAATATTCATATTTATATATATATATCTTAGATAAGTTGAAAGGTAAATTGCGACACAAATTATCCAATCACACCAATGGTATAAAGTTTCAACTGCGTAGCATAAACAGGGTTTCTTAGTATACAAACTGGGGCCATAACACATTTCATGATAATTACAAAAGTTATAACAACGTGAAGGAGGCCATACAGTGCGTTACTGGCTTAGAGGGACTTAGGAAGACGCTGTCAAGACTGAGTCTGGGTTCCTGGATATCGCAAATACGATAGCGGAACCCAGAATAGTTAGGTCAGTTATGTGTAGTGCTGGTTTTGAAGCAATAAACCAGTTTAATAAACTTAAAATTTAGGGATACCATCCAGTCTGACCACCCTTTATATCCATCTGCTCGGACGTCAACCAGTCACCAAATCAATTAAATTATCAGGCGCTTCCGTCAGAACGACATCCTGTCCGTCCTCAACCGCTCCTACGGATCGAACATCTGGCCTTACCAGTCCAGTTCCCAACCTTCCAGTTCATCAAGTCTTCCATCACTTCGGCGTTTCATCCCTGCACGACCACAGACTAACCTCGAACATTCGTCAATAACAGCCTTTGTCCAACTGGCAGGCTGTCAGCCTACCAACTTTCCGTCAGTCGAGTTATTCAGTACAATACACAGCCTGTCAGTTCACCAAAACAGACGTCACATTAAAAAATAATGACGTAAGGTACGAACTGACGAATCATTAAGGATATTTAATCGAAAAAAACAGTACGTTGCTCAAGAAAACAACTGAGTCTTTGCCTAAAAATATACGAAGCCGAGCATGCAGTCGGTCGATGGTTTTTCACAGCACAGTCCCAGAGTCGATCTTGGGACAGTCCACGCAGAATTTGTGGTGGATGAAGTGACAATGAGACACTTTTTCTCCGACTACTTCGGTTTTTCGCTGTCATCGCCCCTTCCCCCACGCTCCATACTCATTTACCTATCACAGACGCTATGAATCTTGGAAATTGTCTGTGTCGTAAAATAAAGTACAAATAGTCTTCGAATACCCCAAAGATGGCAGAAAAATCTCTTCCGAAAGGAAGGCAACAAATTCCAATGAATAAGGAGTCACACTGTAGAAGGCAACGTTGTATAAACCATATTAAAATACATAAATATGCAAAACAGACATAAAAAATTGACTTAAAGAGAAAATGAAAAATAATAGGCATATAGGAGTCCTTTTCAATGCAGTGTGAAGAGAATGAGCTATACATTTATTGTGCCATGTCAACGATTTCATTTCAGCAATTCTTCTTACCAAACAGAGCCGGCGCAGCCTGTTTGATTTACTTTTGTTAACTATGTTAGAATATATGGATAGTATTGCAGATACTACAAACACCGTGATGGAGAAACAGGGAGAAGCGATGGATTACTTAGTCTACTTCTAGAACAAACTTCTTGCTGCCCTAGACCCTCGCGTACAACTGCAGAGAAAGAAAAATCTCCACCTATCCCACCCGAACGGATGAAGCGATCAGAGAGTTTTATTAATCTCAGTAATCGCTGTGTACTGCAGTTGGCAAGAAACTAAAGATGTTAACAGATATCTCACTATCAGTAAAAGGAAAGATTATGGCCAATACGAATTTTATCTTGTCCACATATCCGTTCACTGATGACAACATTTTACGTAAAATCCGAATAATGCACTAATATATATTAACACCACTTAATTCACACTGTTACACCTCTACAAGTTTCAGCTCTCAGGAGGCCTTCCTCAGGGAGTACTGACAGAGGCCGTGAGCATGGTCAACAAAATACATGTCCGGGTGTAGACATCAGATTACAGAGCAGCGTGTTATACGTTACGTGGCGGTGGGCTGAATTTGTGCTTTAGAGAAAATTTGCCAGATGCTATAAAATACTTCTGCTTTTCTCTCATTTGCCAGATGCTATAAAATACTTCTGCTTTTATCTCATTTTACAACTTGAATAATGTATGGGAAATCTGTGAATGTACTGGACTTTGATGCTGTAGGAAACAGTCGGCATCTATTCTAGAGAAACAGTAATATACTTACGGGAGAAATACAAAATTCAGGAAACCATCAAAAGATTCGAGTTTGGAAATGGTTAACTCCAGTACATGGGTCGAGAAAGTTAAGTGTCGTGCCATTATGCACTAACAAGTGATCGTAAAATATCAAGTAATAAGACCTTGATAACAAAGTGCTAGGAAAACATTGAAAATTTTCATGCTTAAAAGACTTTTAAATGACAACTATCTGCGAGGTTTCATATACGTCGTAAAATTATAGTACAGTGATTAAACCTACAAGTTTAATATGGGCTGGACACATAGCTAGGATAGAGAAAACACGAACATTTCGTATTAATCTGCACTCAAAAATGTAAAGAAAAAGGTCAATGGGAAGACAAGTAAGGAAAATAATGTATAAATTTATAACGTGTCAGATACAGAAACTATGTGACCTGCAGTGAACTGTGACCAGCTACCTTTGGTATAAGCAGCACGGACACTTCAGTCAATTATTCCTGAACTTAGAACACTTAGTACAATAACACGTCTGGAAGAATCGCCACCATTTCCCATCAGGTAAGGAAACAGCATTTGACCTTTTATTAGTGAAAAGGGTAAAAGGTAAAGGTAAAGTGATCCCGTTACAGGCCTGGTGTGGCCCAGAAGGTGGGTAGAGGTATAGCTCTACTCTTCCATGATCGCGGATCTAGAAGGGGGTGAGTGGTCAGCAGCACGCCCCGGCCGCACTTTACCCCCGGAAAAGACCCGTTACCCATGTTACAGGAGGCTGGGTGGGCGCCAGGGCCGGTTTGGAAGGGCGGAAAATCTCGTCCCCACCGGGACTCGATCACGGATCGTCCAGCCCGTAATCAGTCGCTATACCAACTGAGCTACCCGGCCCAGAGTTAAAAGGGTAGAAAACCATAAATAAAAACCTTAAAGACTAAAATTAAATTGAATTATATTTTTAAAAAATTCAGTTCGTACAGCTCAGTCTCGGATAAAGAAACGAACCATTTATTTATGACGAGATCGGTAAAAATCACAGAAATACTTATACTGTCTGGGCAAAAAGTAGAATTTTGAATGTTTACGCTGCTGGTGCACAAATTAGCTACTGGACCTTAGTAGGTTAAACGTCTCGCGACCATAATAATATAAAGAGCCAACTATATGCAACAATAACAATTTTATTAATATTTTCAATCAGCTCAACATGTTTCGGACGATAATTTCGCCTATCCTCAGGAGCACTAGACTGTGTTTACAGCTTGTGGCATAAAGCACCGACGATGTTGCCTGCTGGTGGCCAGGATGAGGTGAAACTGTTAATCTATTATGCTTCAAAGCTCACCTCATTGTGCTATGGTACAATGGAATACATTCCGTGCAAAAAGCCCTAAAAATTGAAGTAACTATAATGTGTTCCCAAAATGTAGACTTTTCCCATGTTGTTTGCCTCCTCAGGGTAAGGTAAAGTTCACCCTACTCACATGCCATGAAGGTACAGCGGGGTTCTAGGACGTATGTCATCCCCGTTGTGTTTGTGAAAATTGGAAAGGGTATGTAGTCAAACACAACTATGTCAATTAAGGTTCATTTAATGGCTATACTAGACAACTACATGTTTCGGCCTTTACTGGCCATCTTCAAGTTGTCTTTCAGAGAACTTAACTTAAGGTCCTACTATATACATTGAGCGCGCACGTGGTGCAGAGATCTCTACATACAGGCCTTATTGCGCAATAAGGCCCGTATTTAGAGATCTCTGCACCACGTGCGCGCTCAATGTATATAGTAGGACCTTAAGTTAAGTTCTCTGGAAGACAACCTGAAGATGGCCAGTAAAGGCCGAAACATTTAGTTGTCTAGTATAGCCATTAAATACACCTTAAAATTGACATAGTTGTGTTTGACTACATATCCTTTCCAATTTACAGAGGTGTTATAAAGTTACGACTCTCTAGCCATAGTCTGAACCTCGGCGCTAAATAGGGGTTGGTTTTCGCCAACCCTCAGCCGCTACACCCCAGGAAAGAGCGCCGGTACCCATTGTACAGGACGTAATGTGGGCCCCCGGGGCCGGTCTGAACGTGTGTGTGTGTATCTGTATGTGTGTGTGTGTGTGTGTGTGGAGAAGACCCCTTCCCCTTCCCTCCCCCTCCCCCTCCCCCTCAACCCCCTCTCCCCGGACCCTGCTCCGAAGTGGCCTATTATATATTCTGATTGACAAGCATCGAAAAATGCTTCCGTCTTTCTTTCACAACACGATTAATTCTAAACTACATTTCCATGTTTTACCACGCCCCTACCACACAGTAACATGACCACGTCTCACTCCATTTGACGAGGAAGAGCTGTCACAGATAAGACGTTTTTACAGCTGTAGCCTTTCGATCCTTGAAGCATAAGATTCCTAACAGACGAAGACATAAAGACGAATGCCAGACTATCCTTACGCGCCGTCTATAACCGGAGGTACACGCCTAAATAGATTTATTATTCCTCCGACTTGTTCGATGCATTGTAAAATCTGAATGTCCCACGCTACTTACGGCGTATAAGAAACCTCAGATTACTGGTACAGGCTAGAAGCTTAAAATAACTCTCACCTATCTAATCACCCACCCATCACATAAGAAAAGTTCCCGGAGCGGATTGACCCCGAATGTGACCCAGGACAGCCTTGACCCTGCCCAGACGTGTCCAGTTCACAGTGGTCGTGATGCGCCGTACGAGATCGTATTCGGGACAGCCAAGGTTCTGTGCCCAACGATCCCGGAGGGCGTGGTGGTGGTGCTTTTTCCCCCCAGAATCGTGCCGCTTATCCGATAATGTGGAAATATAATGCAGAGCCGGGCAGGCCACAGACGACAATATGGCACATGCGCGTTGTATGCTGGATACCTAAGGTTACAAACACACACCCAGAATATGTAGTACTTATTGCTTTTCTACTGCAACAATGGTTGCACGAACGTTCCTTACTGTTAAGTTACACGTACATTGCCTGTCTTATTATTTAGGACTTCACTGAATTGGTTTCTTACTCAGTGGCCCACACACCTACGCTTCGTACTTGCTGCTTGTCTACGTCTGTTAATGCGTCTACTGTTTTCTCACATCTCAAACACAAAACTGCGCAGGTCAGAAAATTTTACTACCCAAAAATATTTTATAAATAAAATTATCATTTCAAAAGACACCAAATGCAAAAAGTGTGCGGGAAGGATATAAGTGCCGTATTTACGAGGAAGTTGTAAATTAAGGGTGGACTTTAATTGGGACTTCAAGTGTCTACCGTTAAGGCGTACCACATAGAGAGGTTTAAAGGAAAGTGAGGAGAAACGAAGTAGAAGGCGTAGAATCAATAACCTAGTGCCTATGTATTCGACTACGACTTAGGCTTACTCAGCGACAGTTCATTCATATTTCCTTAGTCTCTGCTACTTTAGTAGACAATATGGGTACACTGTTGTTGCAGAAAAACGTGTAAGTTCTCATTGTAAATTAATTTCTTTAAAATCGAATTATCGGAACATACAGGACCTTATTTCAGTGTTCATTGTTAGTAATTAACAAACGATTTCTCTCAGAGAAATTCAAATTTGTGCCACAATAATCTACAGTCCTGTTTTAGTCCTTCCGTTTCGGTACTAACCTTGAAGTATCAGTAAAAATACAAGTTCGGTCTACCCTCACCTCCCTCCCCCCCAAACAAAAAAAAAACTCCTAACTCTCATAAACATCACACACCACATAACTAATC
>Ga0123357_10013151_pt1 | contig 10717 bp, 6 predicted proteins | sample TergutEmb28metaG_FD_89873 | JGI IMG/M metagenome (GOLD analysis project Ga0123357, IMG submission 89873) | Embiratermes neotenicus P4 segment gut microbial communities from Petit-Saut dam, French Guiana - Emb289 P4 | ecosystem: Host-associated > Arthropoda: Insects > Digestive system > Gut ...
ACAGTCAACCCGAACACCTACTCCAATTAGTGCTGCGACATGTCGGTCAAAATACTAACTACATGCCTAACATGCGACTGTCGGAAATAGGCACAGTGTCGGACTTAGGCACAATTACCATATTTACGCTAGATACATTTAAAATATTTATTTTTTGTTCTGAACGTGCCTTCCTGTCCAAAAACTTTCATTTTATTATAATAATAATAATAATAATAATAACAGTTTACTAACTTGCTGATTCAAGAGCCAAGAGACCAACAGATAAAAAAGGACAATATACAGACAGAACAAACATTAAAAAAACACAAGTTATAAAAGAATAATAATAATAATAATAATAATGCCGTGACGGTCAAAGCCGGACTAAGGGACTGGTCAGCCGGGCAGCTTCCCCCAACATCTAAGGGGTGCTGAGACATTACTGAAAGAGCAGGAAGAAGTGTGTTGCTAGTAAACTCAGGTTTCCACATGCAAAAGATTTATTCCGAAAATTATCGGCCAGTTAAGCATGGGCCCTCATAACGCTTCGCCAACCCTGTCTTGGGCCGTAGAAGTTTAAAGAATATCGTTTTAAAAGGGCGCCAAATTATTAGCTTGCCCGCGGCTCCCATATGTCTGGGGGAAGCTCTTGTGACGGTATGCACTCTGTGGTCAGATCATTTTAAGCTTCAACCCAAGTCTGTTCTGCCTGTGTTTATAATAATTATTTCGGTTTCAATTTTAGGTAGCCTAAAATCAGAAGCAGAGATCCACTAAAAATGTAAAATATTTCAAGTATAGTAAATGTTTTTGGAGGATATATTGGGCATTTCAGATAAAAAATACGTTCAAAATGTTGGCGTATTTTTCCTTCGAGAAGTTTTTAAACTCCCTCTCTCGTCAAACATTTTTCATTTTGAGAACGCTCCATGAAAACCTCCATTTCAATTACGGTAAGAAATATAACTTGAAGGTACACTAAGCAGGAAGCACAAAGTTCCTTTCTGGAGAGATAACGTTATCTGTGGCGTTAGTAAGAAACAACTCTATCTGTTTGTACTGTGCATTATCATGACTGTATGGTGCAATCCACAGCAGCATTTTCCTCCGTGACCGAACACTTTTCCTCCATCACCGCCAAGAAATTTACTATTTAAAAGAACAGGTGGGACATCTGAACGACTGCAATAAACCGAATGTTGGGCGGTTGCAAATAAACTGAAAAAAAGAAAACTTTGGACAAACATGTTTTAACACTCCTAATGTGAGTTTGTGTTCTTCAAGAAATAAAAAAGGAAGCAATATACTGAGACCGATAGCATTCGCTTAACTATATAAGAAATGCCAATATATTCACATCTAACTTCGCCACCTCTTGGAAATTGGAAACTTAATGCGTCCCCGGGGAAAACTGGTCTGAGAACAGTTAGAGAACACAGGGAGATGAACGAGATCAAACCCTGTGAGAATAAACACAACGTGACACTTCCGCTGTGTTGTCATACTTACAATTTGAACAAAATAATATTTCTACACCTCAGAACTGCCACAGTAATGTTGTAATCCCTAATATATAATTATCTACACTTTTACATTTTATCTGGTTCACCACACTTTAAAGTTCTAAAACAAACACAATCCAAGTCTCATTTAAAAGCGTGTTTACGTGTATACAAAAACTCTTATTGGACGGTGCGGGAGAGAGAAACAAATTTCGCCGTGAGATTAATGGTGTATTAACTGCAAGTGGGTAGTATTAGAATGGTATGTTCGGTATGAGGAATATAAGGACTCAGTACAGTCGACTGTGACTGTGTGAATTTGTAAGTACAATGGAACAATATCAAAAAATTTGTTTTAGGTACAGTGAAGTATTTGGTTGGGAAAGTCGGGATGAGGGCAGTAGGTCATGGATTACACAGGAAGTGACCAGCAAAATAGATAAATAAAGGAAGTGGAAGAATGTCAGAAAGAAGAAAGAAGGAACAGCTGCGGAAACTGAGGAACGCATTGAAAAGAAATACAGACAAGACCAAGAAGTAATACAGTAACTCCCCGACTTTCGACTGTACGTACATTTTTCCCGGCCGGTGCAAACTTAAAAAAATCGTAGGAACGTGTTGTGCATCCTGTAGGAAATAAATGAAGGACCCGACTAGGACGGCAAAAATACGTACTGGCACTTGTCTTAATCCTTTTATTGTACATTTCGAAGCACACTTTTGTAATTTTCTCTGCTCGTGAAATAAAAGAAATTAATTGAATTTAGGGAAATTTCGACTTACGTAAAATTCGACTTTTGTAAAGTTCCGCTAATGCAACCGTTACGTATGTTAGGGAGTGCCTGTATCTTGAGAGCAAATGTGAGGAGAGTGTGGAATTTCAAAAAATAGGGCATAATGTTTTAATGTGCATGAAGAAAAACGAACTCGGTTACAAAAGAAGCTCATGAAATTCAAATTCTTGGTATCGGTGATCCTCAAGGAAATATAAAAGACGATCAGAGACATGTATTGCAAATTTGGGAGAGTTATTTTATAGAGCTCTATGATCGAACTTACCGACCAAAAAACCTAGGAGTCGAAACTGAAGAGGAAGTAGACACAGACGAAAAATACCCTCAAATCTTGTACAGTCAAGTGGAAAAAGCTATCAACCCGAGGAGGGATAGGAACTCTAAGTGCTGTTGGGAGAAGATGATTTCCAGCTAATGGCATAAATGATCAACAACGTCAACGAAACTGGAGAGTGGACCAAGGCTTTCTTTGAAGTTACAATTATTGTCATAGAGAACCAGCCTGTAGCTGCAAAATACAGCAACCATTGCACATCAGCCTCATCACATAAGCAGCAAAGATAGTAGTGAGGATACTTAGAAGAAAGGACGAAAAGAAAAATGAATATGTGTTTTGAGAAGATCAGTTTGGATTTAGAAGAGGAAAAGGAACTAGGAAAGTGACTGGGATGCTAAGAATGATTTCAGAACGAACTTAGGACACTCCTGCTCTTCACTTCACTTTTCCTCGTCCAACTTCTTCTACCGGTAGCTGTAGAGGTCACTTTGGACATAGATTAAAAATTGTTTGTTTGATTCATATAGTGTTAGAAGGTATTTGACCGTGTAGAAGGACCAAAATTAAGGCAGATCTTAACGAAAACTGCTACCAACTGACACGAAAGTAGATTGATCAGAAAACTGTACCTGGATCAGAGTGTTTAAGTTCGAACAGATCAAGGGGAGACAAGAAATGAGAAGATTAGAAGAAGAGTTAGACAAGGATGATGTTTGTCACAAATTCTGTTCAACTTATAGAGCGAGTACCTTGCCAAGGAAGCTTTTCAAAGGTTTGAGGGCTTCAAAATAGGAGAACAAGTAAATCGCAGTGTGAGATGTACTTTTACTATTGGCTAAGGAAAAAACGGTACTACAGAGCATGTTTGATAAACAAATTGCAATTGAAATATGCTAGAAAGTGGACAAGAACGTGAAAGAATCTAAGGTAATGATAATCTCAAGGAAACCATTCCCAGATCAAAGAATCGGATAATGTGGAATATTTCAGCTATTTGGGTAGCATGGCAATAAATGATGCAAGATGTACACGTAAAATTAAATACCGGATTTTCATGGCAAAAGCAGCCTTTAGCAAAAATAAAAACCTTTTCATGAGCAAACTGGACTTAAATATACTGAAGAAACTAGTAAAGTGCTCCATTTGGAGCATAGTTTTTTATATTGTTCAAACTTTGACACTATGTAAAGTAGATCAGAAATACCAGAAAAGTCTTGATGTGTGGTGCTGGAAAAGGATGGAGAAGATCAGTTAGACCGGTCGTGTGAAAAATAGAGTATTACTTATGGTCAAGGTGGAAAGCAATATCCTACATGCAAGAAAACGGAGGAAGGCTAACTGCAATGGTTACATATTGAGTTGGAACTGCCTTGGTTTGGTTTGGTTTGGTTTGGTTTGGTTTGATTTGATTTGGTTTGGTTTATTTGTTCATCCATTCAGTCACATATGTAACATAGGACAGGTCGGTTACAGATTACAATTTACAACACAACTTACAATATATGGACAACCACATAATACAATATAATAAATAACAATACAAAATTTAAAGTCCAATTGGAAGTTGAATTTGTCACTACATCTAGATATATGTGTATTTATATAAATATACCTAAAAGTTAAGAATTCAAATTAAAAGTAACAATATAGAATGGTATTGAGTTATGTTACATGTAAACATATTTAGATGTTTACTTTTAAAGTGATTACACTGAGCCAAGATCTTTATTGGAATTCCAATCAAAATATTCCTCCAACAAGTAAAATGAATTTGTAAGAAGGAAAATTTTTAAAACAGATCTGAATTGGTTTATGTCATGAGATGTATTTTTGATGCTAGTAAGAAGACGATTAAAAACTTTGATTCCAAAATAAAAGGGACCTTTTTGGAAAGTTGTTAAGTTTTGCAGTTGGAGTATGTAAATCAGAACTAAATCTAATGTTAATAATATGAATTTCTGAATTTGATTCATATAAATCTCTATTTTTGGCAACAAATAATAAAAGGGAAAAAATATATTGTGATTTTAATGATAGAATTTTTAGATTCTTGAATAACTGACGACAAGAAACTCTATTTCTGGCATTCATAATTATAGTAATTATTGTTTATTTAATTTTAAAAATATTAGAGCTTTATGCAGAATTACCCCAGAAAATTATGCCATATGATAGGATGGAATGAAAATATGAAAAGTAAATTATCCTAAGTGTATCTTGGGACATAGAATGTTTGACATAGCTAATTGCATAGCATGCTTTGCTTAGTTTAATCATCATTTGATAAATATGGTTTTTCCATGGCAAGGAACTATCTATATTTAATCCAAGAAATTTAGTATTTTTAGTCTTGTTAATCACTTTATTGTCACAATTTATTTTCATATTAATTTCATAACTATTTTAGTCCTAATTGTAAAAACTAGGTTTTATCAAAGTTTAATGATAATGTGTTACCTCTGAACCAGTCATTCATATTATCAATTATATTGTTAATATCTTCTTTAAATTTTGAGGGACTAGGATTTGTAATTATTATGCTTGTGTCATCTGCAAATAGAATCGGTCTCAATAAGTCAGCTATTTTATTTGGAAGGTCATTTATATAGATTAAGAAGAACAAAGGACCAAGTATTGAACCTTCAGGAACACTGTGTCTTATTTTGCCCCAATCTGCAAAAGTAGTAGTATTAGAAGATCTATTATTTATTAGTACTCTGACATCTATCACTGAGGTATGATCATAGTATTGCATTGGTTTCCCCCTGACTCCATAAAATTCACATTTAGACAACAATATATCATGATTTACGGGTCGAATGCTTTTTCTAAGTCACATAATATTCCACCAACTGTTACTTTGTTATTAAGTGCTAGTAATGTTTCATTTATTAGTTGGAAGGAGGCTTTTTCAGTTGAAGAATTATTTCTGAAGCCATATTATTCGGTTGCTAATATATGGTTTTGGTTGATGTGTTGGTACAATTCTGTATATATAACTTTTTCCAAAATCTTTGAAAAGGGTGTAAGTGAAGAGATAGGTCTAAAATTGGTTATATCTGTTCTGTCTCCTTTTTATGTAAGGGCTTTATTTCAGAAAATTTTAATCAGGAAGGAAAAATACCTGCTGAAAGTGATTTGTTACATATGTATGTTAGAGGAGATGTGATGAAAAGTGTACTTACTTTTAGAATTTTCATAGGAATCCCATCATACCCATAAGAGTTTTTGGATTTTAGTAATTTGATCATTTTTTCTATTTCTTTAGGTGTTGTATATTTTAGTTTCATGTTTGAACAGGGGAGTTTAAAGTTTTTATGAAGACAATGTATGGGAATGTTGCAATTTAATGAAGTTTTATCATTTTTAATGTTACTAGTTATTTTGTCAGCTACTGTTAAGAAGTGGTTATTGAAAGAGTTTGTAATTGATTGTTGATTAGTAATTAAGTTTCCATCCATATTTATGAATTGAGTACCTTTCTTTGTATGGTTTTTGCATGTTTCCATTTTTATAATATCACAGGTAGTTTTTATTTTATTATTGGACTTAAAAATCTTATTGCTGTAATAAAGTTGTTTTGCAGGTTTAATTACTTTAGACAAATTTAAGCAATAAGATTTATAGTGTTCCTTTAATTTAGAATTGTTACTATCTTTACTGATCAAATAAAATTCTTTTTGATGCTGGAATGAGGTTTTTATTCCTGTTGTAATCCAGGGTTTGTTATTATGTGTACTGTATACTTTCTGTAATGGGAAGCTGGAGCTAAAAATTCTCAAGTATGTGTTAAGAAAGTTGTTAAAAACTGTATTAACATACTCCTCTATAAAAACGTTGTCCCAATTTTCATAGCTGAGATTAACTGCAAATTGAGATATAGATAATTTATTAAATTTTCTTATACTTTGAGTTTTGTTAATATGTTTATCCACAGTAATATTATTAATTGTTATACTTTGAACATCGTGATCAAATAGCCCATTAACGAGCCGCTGCATGGAAAAATTTTCATATTTTACTTTATCAATAAACCACATTATTGAAGGCAACACAGAAATAAAGTGAGGACGATGAAGAAGAAGACACAAGTAGCTACTGGATGATCTTAAAGAAAAGAGAGATACTGAAAGTTCAAAGAGGAAGCACGAGATTGCACTCTTTGGAGAGCTCACTGTGGAAGAAGCTATGAACCTGCTGGAAGAAGCACTATGTCATAATGGTCCATAGGCCAGGGGCACAGGCAGTTAGGTACAAGATGGTGCATTTACACCACTTTGGTGTTTGGACATTTAATAATTTATTCAATCACACAATAAAAATTTACAAAATATAAAAGACTTAACCTCTGAATGATGTGCTATGATTTCAAAGACTGTTTCAGTCGAAGGTCTTCCCCATATTTTGCATAATAGTACCAGGCCTTCTGATCCGGAGCGATGGTGAATTAGACATTAGGGTCATTTAAATGATATTTGGGTTCTTACTATAACTGGCAGTGTCTAAGAAACTAATTTATTACTTCACATTATCGATGTATACAGTGGGCTCTTTCACGCAGTACAAATAGTAATGGTACTAATAATTGTTGCCCACTTAGTCTGACACCTCTTTCAACAGTCACTGGACTTTTTCCAAATTGGACTTAAAAACGATTTCTTAACCAAAGTGAGATGAACTGAATGATATTACGACACACTACACGACATTAAAATTAACACAGGTTACACGGGAACACTGAGTCAGGAGTCCCACACAGTAACTAGTTCACACAAAAAAGGAAGTAACCTCTAGTCTACACTTGCAATTCGTGATATCTCTATCGCCTCCGCGTACCAAATTCGAGAAATTTCCGCGGTCAGTGATTGGACAGTAATTACGTCAAACTTCACATCAACATTACCTTAATTTAATTTATTTTAATTTTGCTTGTACAAGCAGGTTGTGGTTCCACACTACTATTTGCTAATTCACGTTCCTTACCTAACTCACTTTTATTCCATCCTATAATAATTTTCACATCAGACACTGAAGTGACAAATTATGGAAACCAAAACTTGAGTGTTATAATAGTAAATATAATAACGAAGTGGTAAATCAAGGAACCACTACAACTATAAGTAACCATTGTTGTATATAGGCTTAGATCAAGGAACCGACTACAACTATAAATAATACATTTATATAAGATGCACACTGTATATATACTTTATAAGCCAAGTGTCCATGTACATATAAACTCTACTAACATAAGATAATACCATATATTAACCTAGAATAAAATATAACAGAACACATGTACCCACACCACCCTTCCTACACAACACATGCGAGATCTCATACCCACTCCACCCCTGACTTCCCCTCTGTGTACAACACACACAAGTCGAGTGTCGCTGCTTACCAATGTTTCTCATTTATCAACCTGAAGATGGCCAATGAAAAGGGCCGAAACATTTAGTTGTTCTTTATGTAATAAATTATACATATCTATACCACCATATAATTGTATTAGACAAGTATACAAACTCCAATCTAGTTTATTATAAACACAATGGGGATGACGAACCTTATGATTCACACCAGAGAAATAGTTATAGAAATTAAAACATAATTAAGAATTGTTGTTGACTGACGTGGTGGTGCGATTCCACGGACGCCCTAGGTAACTAATTTTCTAGGCCCTAAATGAGGTCACAGGAACAATTAACCGAGAAGAGACCGCACCGTACTCTTCAAGATTAGAGTACAAAGAGTAAGAACTTGTGGCGAATAAATGCCGTAAATACTAAGGGGACGCCTGTGTCACGCAGTTGCTTGCGTCTGCTCGTTCTGTAGCTACAACACTTATAAATTAATATTAAGAGATCCAACAGGAAAGTTCCGTTATATGAAATTAAATTTTATACTGTTTTTACAGTTTTGGTCGAAGGATTAAGAATTTTAATTAAATGACAGCTATGTTACTGTCTAGTCCAGCATTGATCATTAAAAAATCGGGTCTTTGCATGTAGGTAATGCCTTCTCCACCACCAAGCCCTGTCGGTGCCCTTGGTCCATGGGCTGTTGGGAACTACCCAACATCAGTGGCATTACTGTACTATTTGTTTACGTAGTTTTACATCTTGCTCTACGCTACGTGTCATGCCATGGGTGAATCAGATCGACATCCATTATTTAATGAGGAAGCGGTATGCTTTCAATACTTGCTCTGCCGTACAGGCGTCGGTAATCACCTTGGTGTTATATGTAGTTATTTTTGTATCATGTTACACGTATCTGTAAATAGTTACTGTATTTGTGAAATGAGTTTTGCATCGTGTTATGACATATTTTACAGCCTTTAGCTTAGCCCAAAGAAGGATCTTTGGACTAGCATAATTTGGTTTGTTCAATTGCGCCAGCGTACGTTGCCTGGGATGTTATCCGTGTCCGGAGGGCGGACTTCAGTAAATATTTGCACTACAATCTGTGATGTCTACGCATTCGTACGTCACGGCCACAGATAACAGCACACTTCAAGGTCACTATATGATCTGTCATACTGACGATTACGCCAGGGCAATCGAGGACTGAGAAAATAGGTAGGTACTGTTTTGTAGCATTTGTTAGTCTTTAACCTTGCTTGTGAATAAAAGCAGAGTGTATGTTGTGTGGAAAGGACACGGGAAATTCATGGTTGAAGCAGTGTCTTTGAACATGGAGATTCAAACTCTCGGTTCTTCTCCTGCATTCATCCGTACAATACGAAGTCATATCTTGCCTTTCACAGTAACCAAGGTATTATTTATAACATGTTATTTTTTTTGTACAGTGTGATGATGAAATAAAGTAAGGCATAGGTGTGATTAATTTTAGAACTATTGTGTCCATTTACCCAGTACGCAGGACTGCAGTTTCGGGTCATGGCTCCCTGGTCTGCCTGCTGTTTACAATTTCTCATTCAGTACAGCATAGTTATGCTCCTGTTTGTGTAGCAGAATCAGCGCATTAGAGGTTTGGATGGTTAATGTTAACGCACGTGCGTGCATGATTCTCATGTGTACGATGTGCCTTCCCTGTATGTCAAGGTTGCCAAGATTTTTGTTTTTAGTCTAACAATCTAGTCACGTTTATTTTCGTCTTAATAATACTCACCACGCATAACGCCGTAGATCTGTGTTGGCATAGGTGGTGGTGCTTACCATGATAAGTTAGAACAAATTATTCCGCAGTTTTAATATAGACTTCCAGCGCCAAATTTCATTGGAATTTAGTGGTTATGGGGATGAAACATGTATTATTGTGTGATTTCAGATGCGTGATTTACTTAGCAGGTTTTAACAGTTGCATAAATTTTTGCTTCAGATTCTGAATGATGTGTTTGGAGCGATGTGAGTGTAAGTGGTTTTGTCAATTTTAAAATTCTTTTCGGACAGCCAAGAGTAATTGCATCTCCACCTTGAAACTTGAACCTGTGACCTCCAAAATGTGAAGTGTGAGTGATGACAGTTACATGGTGACTTTCCAATTGAGCATTTAGGCCTGTGTCATTATTTTTGTGTCAGGAACATGTGACATATTTTGGTTTACTGGAAAAATTCGTCATTATTAATGAATTCTTGTTCCAAAGCAACAAGCTTCCCAAACCAGTTATTCTTATGCTGCTCTTAATTGTGTTTGTTGTGTTTTCTATATTTTCCTGTTTTCCTTGAAAAAAAAAATTATGAGAACACCATGCTGTCTATATTGTCATTTGAAATCTTGAACCAGTGGAGTTTTCAGAAAAACTGGTATGAACATTATACCATTATACATGGGCATGCCATGTTTCAGAAACTTGTCCTGGAAAAGCAGCAGTGGTTTAATATGATGTGTTTTTTTTCTGTTACAGGCAGCATGACATTCATAGTGAAGTGTGCACCAGTACTAAAGGAATGGAATTTCTGCTGCTGTTCCTCCAGTCTGAGGGCAGCAAGTGTTGTTCTGGCCTGGATAGTAACTGTAAGTCCATTCAAACTGAAATGCTGGACATGAAGGGGAAGTGTGTATGGACAGAAATTTTGGGTTGTAATTTGTTATCTGGGGTACCAAAAAAAAAAAAAAAACTCAAAAAAAAGAGATGGAACAATGAAAATAAAAAACACATGCTATAACTTAATAAACACAAAAAAAAAAAATAA
>Ga0123357_10013152_pt1 | contig 10717 bp, 10 predicted proteins | sample TergutEmb28metaG_FD_89873 | JGI IMG/M metagenome (GOLD analysis project Ga0123357, IMG submission 89873) | Embiratermes neotenicus P4 segment gut microbial communities from Petit-Saut dam, French Guiana - Emb289 P4 | ecosystem: Host-associated > Arthropoda: Insects > Digestive system > Gut ...
GCGTGTGTAGATATTTTATTTTTATTGCCGTACCCCTCCTCTCTCTCTCCTTCTTTTTTTTTTTTGGGGGGGGGGGGGGGGGGGGGGGGCGCCGCTCTGAAGTGCGTTCATACAGGCTCTGAGACCCAGCCAGCGTCCCATTAAATCCGAGTGGGTACCCCAAGCTCTTTCCCCAGTGATACAACAAACGTAAAGTGAAGCTGCATCTTGCGCAGATAAAGAACACGTGCTTCTTCATACGCCTTCACGCCATAATGTTTAATTAAACCCATGACATTCATTTCGCCTGTACCTTGTTCTTGATAATGCAACGTTCTTTCAGGCACTTAATCGATAATATCCGATGCTCTTGTTCACAATATCTGTGGCTGCTTCGGACTACACTTTGCTCATTTATTTTTGGGCACTTTCATAGTGTTATTCCTTCAATGTTCATCTGTACACCCCTTTTTTTCACACTATGCCGACAATATCAGTTTCGATACTGTTTGTTAACCCATTCGGAGAAAAACCTGTCCCAATGCCACTTTGATCTTACATGGACTGGCCCAGGATCGAGCTCGGGCTCCGCGGTGAGGGACGACAACTAAACGACTGAGCCTGGCATGGCCACTTAAGGACTAAAATGAATCTACACTATATATAAATGTTCGGTCCGTACCTGACACATAACACCGAAAGATCCAACGGTGAATGTTGCACTGAGAAAAACACGCTGGTTATAATCGAACAACACACAACACATGCACTATGTCAGCAAATGCGTAAGTTTTAGTGTTGAACTCTGCTGCACTTACAGTTACCACCAAGCTTTACAGGGTTGAATTCTTCACATACGTTTTGCTAATAAATGACATTTTAAATTATTTACTAGCGATCTGCATTGGTCCTAACCTTCTCAATCAGCGTCTCGCAACGCTACAAAAGTCATATAAATAATCAATTTCTTATTTCCTTGGAATTCCACAATTCCGATTACCGCAATATTCACTGCTGGCCGCCTTTGACTTCCTCTCGTCTGCTATTGAATTTCGCGGACTAGTACCTGACAACACCTTTCGTGCCATCTACTGACATTCTCTACAAATCGTCGCCAGGTCCCACGTCTTCTCAGCTGCAAACGAGACTCCCATCTGTTGGCAGTTCACCAAAGTCCTGCTATGGCAGCACGTGTCAACAACCCGATGGGTCATAGACCTGTCTGGTAGGGTGAAATGACTGGCTTTTTTTTTTGTTTTGCTACGCCCCTTTTCAAGGCAATCTAGTTTTTTACTCGTTCACTGTCTTGTATGGAATAGTTCACTGGCTTCTTTAAATACTACAAGATATATAAAATACTCCTACAAAACAAACAATTCATAAGGAATGAAAATGTCAAAAACATCTCACTGAGAAAAGTGGCTGAGAAATGCTGGAGGTGGGGAAGCGTTTCCCCTTCTCCCTTCTAACACCGGTTTTTACACAATATAGCAAGTTTAAAAAATGCAAATGCAATGTACATTTAAAGAGTGAGGAATAAACAGCAAGAGATAAATACAAATTTAATTTCTATCTTTGACATCCTGTCCTGTTTGTACAAGTCGTAAAATAGTTATTTATGTCATCCACACAACTAACTGTGTTCTGTCATACAATGTGGCTTCATGTTAGACCAATTGTATGGTCATGCTCAGGCCACTTGTGAACATAAAACCAAAATTACAAATGCAAATTTAATTTTGGGTCAGAATGAGACCTTAGTCTGTTGTGCAATGTACATAGATGACATTTAAAAATTGTTTAATAAAATCAATTTAAAAATAAAGCTTTAAATAATTTTTAAAACATTTGAAAATTTGAATGGAAGCATCATGATGTGTTTATAAACGTAATATAATACTAAACAGTGTACGTCAGCATAACCACTGTTTAGTATTACATTATGCTTATAAGCATATCGTGATGCTTCCATTCAAATTTGTGGCTAGTCAAGCCAAATGCTTCTACCTATATAAGAATTTACGAGCCTATGTAAATGCCTTGAGTAATAAAGTGGTTGTGATGACATATACTGTTTAGTATTATATTACATTTTTAAATTTTATGTTTATGTATTTGTATAACAGCCTGAGATCTCATTCTGAACCAAAATGAAATTTACAATTGTAATTTTGGTTTTATGTGCACAAGTGGCCTGAGGATGACCGAATAATTGAAACATGTAGCCAGATTGTATGATATAATATAATACAATTCGTTGTGTTGATCACATCAGTAAGTATTTCATAACCAAATACAAATTTAACTACACTTATTGTTAATGTATGAAGTAGCTGTTTCCCAATTACCTGCAAATCAGGAACCCAGTAAAAGAGATACAATAAATACATACATATTCAAATTACAAATAAACATGCCATGATAAGTCAATGAAATGCATGTGAATGGCAACCTGACTTAGAGAAAATTGTTTCAGAAAATATCTCTATCACTTCAGAGAACTTCAACATCTTTCTTCATTTTTTATGTACCAAATTCTTAATAACCACCACCATTACAAATAGACATAACCTCGAAGAACGTTAAAAATCAATAATAAAACAAAAACAGGTAATTCAATTAAAACTGTCGCATCACAGCATGCCTTATCAATACCCTTTTTCATTACATGTAAATTCCTACACCTTTCAGATCTTGTATCAATACCAGAGGACTGACATACAATGCTGGAAAGAACTACATGTTTTTGTATTGCTAGAAATCCAACAAAAAACACATGTTGCAACATTTTTACAATGACATACATTTCCAATGTTGTGCTGCAACATAAGTTCTCCAACAATGGTCGAAATTTAATATGCAATATAGAACGATATTGATTATGTCCTATGATGGCACAGTCCTTCAGTAACTTGCTGTTTCAGCACATCATAACTAATAAAAACATGTGAATAAAAAATGGTGTTCATTACAGGCACCAGAAGAACAGTTATTTTTCAAGAAATTATGCTGACAACAGATCGGTAAGTCTTCTAATGACAATGAAAAGTCTTATAATAAAAGAGAACCTTTCAGGCTATACCAACCATGGCAGTGGTTGAATGGCAAACAACCAATGTCTTGAGAACCATCACCACTGTTATCATCAGGGAGTTCCCAGATAACAAGGATGGAGACAATTCTCAAAATGTTGGTTTGTTCACTATTTAACCACCTTATATAGCTGGTAGCCAGCGAGAGATTTACTGTACTGAGTTGGCTTGACAGCTTCAAATTATATGTAAATGAAAAGTCTTATTAACAAATGTTACAAGAAAATTGGAAAGCCATCACAAGACATTATGTATATAGTGGGAACATTCTCAATGGATGCATCAGTACAGGCATCTTCAGTGCAAATCCACAGCTTCTTCTGAGGACAGAAGAGGGATATGCAGCTAAATATTATCTATGTACAGCAGAAATAAAAATTAGAAGATATTTTATGACAGTAACAACCTACAACATGACAAAAAATGTTCAGTAATAATACACACACGCACAGAATATGCCAGAGATCACACACACATGCACCAATATGCAGTTCTACTTCCTGACACAATACAATCAACTAATGGAATTATACTCTAAAGACACCTGCAAAAAAAACTAAAGATGTGCGATTTCATTGAGCACCAAGGAACCCACATACCTACCATCCAAATAACGTGATATAAAGTTTGTTTATTCATGTTATCATCCAAAAATGTAACAAAACCACATTCATATTATTATCTGCCCCATGATTGGAAAACAATTTCTTTCTTTCTTTCTTTCTTAGTCTGACCCATTTCTACCCACTCATTGTAGGCGTAGAAGGTTACTGATGCATCTGATCACACTCAGTAGGACTCCTCTGGATAAGGGATCAGCACATCACAGAGAATTAGGGAACAAATCTAAGCAATTAATCTCTGACAAGAATAATAATGTTTTCTCAACTAATAAACATTATTACCATACATTAATGAAACATATCTTAACACAGAAAGGTAGGAGTGACCAATTATTCCAGCTCTTAAACATTATGGGACAAATAATAATAATAATAATAATAATAATAATAACTGCTCTCCTACCCTAACACCTACCTTACCTGCATGTGACACACCCTCTTCCACAAATAAGGCTTTAGAAATGGACTCATCACTCTGTAACTATTGTGTCTAATGCGGTGAAAATGTCCATAACTAATTTAAGCCTGGGTGGCATCTGGTGCAAAGGAATTTACACTGCTTAGTTTTGGAAGACCAAGACAGAATTAGATTTGATACAGAAGAAGAGCTATTACCAATATTCAGATTTAGTTTGGCACATAAATTGTAGTTTCAAGACAGATTTTCATCCATTTTATACATAAAACTTTGATTCATATCTCAAAGAGGTAAAACTCCACATCAATTACAAAGACCAACTAGGGAATGATATTTAATGAATGTATTTATCATATGACTCATACCAAACACATAAACAAACTGTGGATAAAACGCAGAGTTTCTTCATGTTGCAGTATGTGGTGCATATAGTTACCACCAGGCTTTAAACAGCGAATGTTTTGATGGGAACACATATGTGTTCAGTTTAACCAACTTCAAAACAATCAATAAACTTTGTGTAATAAATACTACAATTAAACAGTTCACAAACAGAAATAAATACTGCATGTGTGTCCAGAATTTCTTTACAACAGATCTAGAATGAGATTTACAGCAACAAATTTGATGTTCGTAGGGCCGTGTATTGTAATATTATTTCTACAGTAAAACCAACTAGATGCACCAATGTATCAAATTTATTTTATTTTGAAATGACACTCTACATGTTTCAGATGGTCTGTCCATCCATCATCAAGAGTTCAAGACTGTACATACAGCAACAGGCATTTATCAAACAGATACTGCTGCCTGCTTGCTTAATGGGTACGAGACGGAACCGTACCTGCTAGCACGCAAACAGCAGTATCTGTTTGACAAATGCCTGTTGCTGTATGTACAGTCTTGAACTCCTGATGATGGATGGAAAGACCGTCTGAAACATGTAGAGTGTCATTTCAAAATAATAAAAATTTGATACATTGGTGCATCTAGTTGGTTTTACTATAGAAACTGCAGCAACAACTCATTCAAGCTTAACTTGTCTCAAAAACTGAACCCATATACAAAGATGACAACCACAGCACACACATACACATGTATACTCACAGCATCCCAATAATTATGTCCCTCAGCACAGTAGCTCTTGCGAGAGCTTTACCACACATCAACCTGCATTTGCCAGGAACTTTCCCCTGCCTTTCAACTTACTTTATTTCCAGAAGAGTACTGTAGTGCCAACTTCCAGCTTCTAAGCCAGCCTCACAACTACTCAGAATATTTCTCGACACATAACAGAGTTCTTGTCCTGAAATACTAGCAATTTATCTCAAAAATTCTCTTTCACTACTTGCAATGAAAGTGAGTGATGACATAAACTCTCTTTTAAGAGTTCCCCTTACGTAATAATCAGATGGATTAAAATCTGAGGTCTAGGAGGCAACATTCTGTGCGTTATCAACCTTTTACTGAGACGTCTTTTTGGGCAGACATTGAGAAGTTTTCTATGTGGAGGGTGGCATTATCCTGCATGAAGTAATGGTACTTTCCTTCTTCTGCTTTACTTCCTTAAAGAATGGTGCCAGAATAAAACCAAATGTGGCAGCAGGAATTTATTGTTTCTTAAAAATCACAAGCCCTACGAGTTCTGTTCAGTTAAAACATAATGCTGTCATATTTTCTTTATGTTCAGCAATGAACCTATTGTTTGAAATTTTTCCACTAATCTGTATTGTTCTGTGATACTTTGCTGTTGATGTGGGATAGGATTTATACAATTTTTGGCTATACTTTTGCATGATGCATACTGTGTAAAAAGCATTGCAAGTAAACACTTTTTATTCAACACATAACATTTCTCATAAACACACTGACCAAGCTCTATACATGATACAACACATGGCTGAAGAATTCACTGCAGACTTGCCTTGCTCAGTGAGTTAGTATTTGTCTCAGCTTGGAGCACATTTAATGGGATGCTCTGTGTGTATGTGTATATACATATACAAATACACACACACATTATCTCACGATACTCACCACTGGAAGGCATTGAAGTGAAAGTAGACCAGTCCTTGACCATACAGGAAATTAGCATCCTTCCAGTAGTCTGACTTCAGGCCAAAGAACTTCTGGTATGCTGACATTGCTGTAAAAATGCAAATTTCTTGCAATTACATAACTTAATTTCAACTCTATTCAGCCTCTGAGTCCATTTTAATTTCAATCACATAAGATGAGAGTATATTGCACTAGAAATAACCTGCAGAGAATGACAGATTTAGTTAATTGTAGAGTTACAGTGCAGCCTTGCAGTATGGACATTTCAGGTGATGGAATCAGCCTTATGAAAATTATAAACCAAAAAATTCATAATATAGACCATTAACTCACCTTTATAAAAATTCTGAATACATATTACATGTCTTTGAATACAAAATGCAAAACAGTGAATTCAGAGAACAATTTTTTAAAGTAATTTCACATTGTGTGCATATGAATCTGAAATGTAGCATGATATGTCAATGGGCACTGGTTTGCCTATGCAAAAGCATTGGTGATACTGGAGGAAGGTTGGTTATGCAAGTGCTGTTTCCACTTTACTGTAGAGTGTGTGGTGTATTATGCTCAGAGTCCAAATTTTTAAATCTTCTTTATGTTTACTTTAGTGTACCTACTATTACTTCTGAAATGTTAATTTTTGCACACTTTTAACAGCAAGATTTCCATAGAAACGCAACTTGCATGAATGAATTTCACAACAGACACATTTCAAAGAACATATACCTTCTGTAGCAAGGAAGCATGCAGTCCACAATTTTTCAAGACCTTTTATCTATCAGACTAAAACAGCAATGAACAGAACAGAAGAAGAACAAGCATACTTTGTGGTCTGAAAATTCTGGCTAATAGGAAAGAGTTTATGGCATTTTTTAATGCACTTAAAAATGCTATTATGTGTGTAAGATTCTTTGATGTATGTCATTGCAACCTGAAGTGGAATGTATGGTAGTTCACATTCAATAGCTGTCCTCTACATCTGTCACATGCTTGCTGCACTGTCATACTACATAGGACAGACATAATTGAATTTCTATAGAGAAATTAAAAGATTAAGGGAAGATCTGAAACCTTTATTCTATACATCCCACTCTGATAGTATATCAACTAAATTAAAAATAAATTTGAAAGTTTAAAAGACACTTCAGCTTAGAGTTACATATCAGTCGCAGTATGACCTCACTATCTAGTTTCATGTACTTCAAATCTGTGCACAGGATAGGGATCTGCAGCACATAAACAGTCCATAAACAGTACACATTTAATACTCATGATATAGAGAAATGGCTTCACATAGTGTTTTTCTGCAACAATGAATTTCCTGCAAGCACACCCCCCTGACATACAAACTTCATTTTGCATTTTATTTCCAACACTGAAAAATATATACAAAATTCTTCTGAAGATCCTTCAGGGTCCCACCATCCTGGATACCTTAACATCGGTCATAAACACAAACTTGGAACTTGTGTGTTGCAGAGAACAAAAAAGTTAAAAACCAATTTGTGGACAGGTTTAAAATATGTCTGAGTAGACTGGAAACAAGAATGAAGGTTCACTGTTCTAAATCCATGTGACGTTCTCATATTCTAAAGTTGGGCTGTGGCTGACATGAAACAATATGAATACTATACCTTTCACATAGTCCTCAAGTAAAAGATGGAAGTGGCCAAGTTTGCAGTATGTCTTAGGATCAATGTTGATCTCCTTGCCAGCAACAACTTCAGGTTGATCACCTCCACATCCCTCTGTTGCTGTGCGTTTATTTTGCTCCTTCTGGCGTTGAGCCTGCACCAGCATTCGCTCAAGATACCTTACCGCCTGTGTACAAAACAAACATACTGAACATTCCCAAAACATAAATCAAGTGTTAATTAGATGAAGATGGCGCACTTGCCTAATCGTAGGCTCAGCAGCAAAATTACATTACCCATCAAGCAATAAACTGATCAACTAACCACCTAACACAATTCACATCAATATAAACCAATATTTCGTCAGTTTTAACACCACATTCCATAATCTGACACTATTCTGAGACATTCAATTCACTTGACAGCTTCACAACCTATTGCCCTAACATGCATTTTAATATTCTTCTCTCATCATTTACACAGTCTTTCAAGTGGATGTTTTCCAAGAAGTGTAAAGGTAATGTTATAGATTGGTATTTGGTGGGTACTAGGTTCAAAGTTTCATTGGGTTACTAACAATGTTGTATGTTGTTTGGTTTCTACATGCAAATTCTAGGACACCATTTCAAAAAAAGGTCCCATCCGCATCCCTTTACAATTGTTACCTGTTCATGATTTATAATCATATTCCTATCTCACTTCATGCTACACAGATGCTACAGTTTAAAATAAAGAGGTGTTAAACTCCACCTATCACCTGAGCACAACTTACACCCATCATAAAACAGAACTCCAGAATCAACTAATAAACCAATATTAAAGCCCACTACTGGCTAAAATCCAGTTCACGCGACATGATGCCGAGTCAGTTCTATCCAGTTCATATCTTCCTGAATAACCTATTTACTGATAAACCATCATCTCCTTCTCAGTTATCCAAGTGGACACTTTCCAAGAGTTCTCCCACCAAAATGCTGTATGCATTTCTGTTCACTCCATTCAAGCTGCAATCTGCATGCCTCCTTAATTTAACTACTGATTACTGTGAGTCAATCTGTAGAAATCCTACTGTAATATCTGTAATATCCTCCAGTCTCCATTTCCATTGTCTAAGATTGGTTAAAATGTTATTTTAAATTCTTTGTTTTCAATCTGTTGTGAATTTATATTCTCTCCTCACAGCAACAGACAATCTCTAAGAATCACAAAAATCCAATGGTCACCAATTTTCTGTCTCATTTCCATAAAATGCATATAACATGGGTCTCCAATTCATGGCCATGGCCACATTTGTAAATTATACGCATAAACTACAAAAACTGCAAAATATTTTAAAAGGTTAGGTATACCATTTAGCATGATTTTTATACATGCGGCCCTGTAGATCAGCCCACAATGTCGGTTGTGGCCCCTTTCCAAAAAAGGCTGGACACCCATGGCAAAAAATGCATGCACATTCACCAAAACTATTTGAAAGCTCTTTATAAAATTTGGCATTTGGGAGTGGTGGTGGTTTACACTATAAGTTGTCAAATAACATAATTTTTGTGCATGTCTGTCAGTTGTAACCAACAGTTTACAGTAAACCTAAATTTAATTGTATCAAATTCCTAGAAAACTGCTTATATTATGCACGATAAAAATATTCAGCTGTCATTAGCATCAATTACTGATATTTCTAATGTACAGAGAAGATAACTGAATGAAAGGTGTAATTTCAAACAACATTAATGCCAATAATACACCCACTCACTTTCGGGCCATTCCATGTCAACCCAACTAACAGAAGTGCAATTTTCAACCCAACCTGATGCACATTGATTCAGTTCTCTATGGCCAGTATGTCCAAAGTTATGGCCATTGTAAGGTGACAGCTTTTGACAAAGGAGCATGAATTCTGAAAAGTTTTAATCACCACTACTTCACGACTAACAAACTTAACCAGTATGGATATTTACACCTATGATATCCAGTAACTTCAAATTTTGAAGCAAATCAATGAAGGATAGGATTGTGGGATGTGCTGGCTTCGCGTGTAACAGACCATATGCACAATGTCACAGAATGCATTTATAAATTTATGTGTTCCATCCAAATCACAATACTCCTTCCTGGTTTTGTTTCTGAGTGTACCAACTGATGAAAATGTCTAAATTATCTTCTCTGTTATTCAGATATCCTCTGCACTGTAAAAACATGTACATAGATGGCTTCCAAGCTTAACAGTGCTGACTGAGTTATTTAATAGCACTCTCTCAGTTAAAGAGGTGAATGGCGCATGACATGATGAAAATGAATGTGGTTGACATTTTTACAGTAGTATCCTAAAATTTGCCTCTAAATGGACATTCATGAAAACCAATGATCTGAATGATCACCTCCTGACTGAAATTTAAATCAGAAACCATGCTGCATAATTAAGATAAAGGACTGTAAGATGTAACATTACATAAATTATGATTCAGCCATGCCATGTGCATAATTTTGAAAATTAAATATGCCCTATTATATGGTCAAAACAAACTCTCTGAGGAACAATTCAATATTGACAATGTTGTGACCTGCAAAAGAAATAAGCCAAACCATCAGAGTTATGTGTTATTGATATTTTCTAGACTTCAGTGTAAATGGAAGAATTCATCAGTTAAAGAATAAAGCAGATACAACTAATTCATTTGTCTTTATTTAAATATTCCTGCCATAAAACTTATTCAGACAAAAAGGATGAAGGATGGTCCTGCCATTATTCTATATGTCTGATGCCAAGTGCCTTCCTCTTGTATGTAATTAATATGATTTAATATGATAAAATGCTTGTACCATGCAAAATTTGAATCGCTTGCAAGATATGGCATAATTTTTTGGGGTGTGGAAAGGGAGAGCATAGTGATATTTAGACAACAAAAAAGAGTA
>Ga0123357_10013153_pt1 | contig 10717 bp, 11 predicted proteins | sample TergutEmb28metaG_FD_89873 | JGI IMG/M metagenome (GOLD analysis project Ga0123357, IMG submission 89873) | Embiratermes neotenicus P4 segment gut microbial communities from Petit-Saut dam, French Guiana - Emb289 P4 | ecosystem: Host-associated > Arthropoda: Insects > Digestive system > Gut ...
AACGAATCATCTGCATTTCAATTATTTCTTATGGGAAAATTCACTTTGATATACGAGTGTTTTGGATTACAAGCACGTTTCTAGAACGGATTATGCTCGCAATCCAAGGTTCTACTGTACATAATTCCACCTCAGACTGGGAATCTGTACTAAGGAAACACTATATACAGGGGCAGATAAACTTCTTATTCAGTTCATGAGGAATATTACAAGAGATCAAATGGCATCAGCCATCTGTAATTACATGAAATAACATCCTTTCTTAACATATTTACAGGCACTTAAACAACTTAAAGCCTGAAATTTAATCACACATTATACTTCTGTAATATAAAATCGCTCATCTTGCTTAACCACACGAAGTGCAGTGGTAACTACATTTACCACAAGCTGTAGCATTAAGAAAATGTAATTTGTTCACATGGTGTATTTATGTGTTTTGTACGATTTTGACAAAAATGTTACTTCCTTAAACACCGTTAAGAAGTCGGTCTTTCCATGGAGGCACACTGTCTTATGTGTGAGGCAGAATTGAAATTTTGTACATAATTGGTGTCGTCAGTCTTCAAAGGGTTAAATTTCGTATGCTAGTTTTATCAAAAGTTCTAAAAACAAAATGCACATATAAGCAATTTCATATCATATGTGGTGCCAAGTTATAAAACAAATTCTAAAAATTGTGAACAATGAAGGCACACACTTTGTATAACACACTTCTAAAGGTACAATTCCTCTTGTGAAAAATAAACTGTAACTGCTACACACAGCAGATGTAGCAGCAGACACGGCCCCTGCTGCAACAATTTGTGTGGATCCTATGTGCAAGCATCCACTGCAGTGACTGCCCTTAAATTAGTCATCTACCAACGATGCAGTCGCAAGTTCCATTTTTGTGATGAGAAAAAATCTCATGTAGTATGTACTATATAATAAATATTTTTAAAATATTCTACATAATGAACACAATAGATGCAGAAGAATAAATATTTTACACATTATGCTTCAGATTGCAGACAAGCATGTAAGTCTTCATGTAAGACATCCAGTCACTGCTCTCCACTTTTAATAAAACAAAGCACGTGATGACAAATTTTAGAACTACCTAATATGAAATTTAATGCACAATTTTGAAACATACTATTGCAAAACATACCACAGAAAATACATTGTGCTGTCAGCATTAACTTTCCTTCACAGTTTCATTTCATAATGTGATACATCTAATTATATTACAAAAAACTTGCAAATTATGAACTTCAACAATATTTGGATATTACGAACAGCTGTTCTTACAAACACTTTTTAAAATCCAATGAAGTCTTATTATATCACAAATGTATTGTATTAATGAATTAGCAGACTGAAGACAAACCTGCGAGAATTCTTCTGTAACATTATCAAGGAGAATGGACTTCCGTTCTGTGAGTTGACCACTAGACAGCAAATCAGTCACAGTATCACGATGTGACAGTCTACCAATCATAAAAGTTGAACATGGCAGACTTAACCAGAAATCAATTTTCTCATGAGTTGATGACCCATCAGCAGTCTGAAAAAAGTACACAAACACATGTACATGCAGATACATATACAAGGCTATCTGTTCGTGGCTGGGGATATTTTCAAGCAGAAGGCTAAGAGTAACTCACTTGTACATCAGTAACAATAGTGGAATGTCGGATGACACAAAACATATACCTTGTACTTTGCCACCACATGTACAGAGCAGGCCTGACAGCCAGTTCTTCTGCATTCATCATCACTAAAAATATAATACATGAATGCTAACAACACTGTGCTGCTATTCTTCGCCTCCCTTTTCTTTCTTTTTTTCTTTCTTTTTTTACCATTCCATATTGCTTTCTTAATTTATTCACCAATTATGAACACAAAATATTTATACAGGAATATGTCAAAGAAGAAACATTACTGTTCTAGAACTTCACCCCAGCATTGCAACTTTAGTGGACTACAAAGCATTATACTTTTCCACAACAACCACAAACTCAAGAATGAACAAATTCAGTTTCTCATTCAAGGTGCACATTGTTGACAGAACAGGCAACAGTTTTCTTGCTAAAAGTTTATCTTGTGGTGCCGCACAGTCGACACACGTAAAACAAAACTTCTGACCCCAATGCCCACACAACCTGTACAGTGCAGTACCAGGGCTCTTTTCCAGGGGTAAAGCAACCAGGGCATGGCACTGATCAACCACTCCTATCCAGCACCAAGGTTACACATGGGTAGAGCTGTACATCTACTCCTCCCTCCATGCCTCTAATGGCATGTTATAACTATTTTTCAGACAGGGCACAAATTTTGTTAGGCAAATTAAAGAATGCCTTCAGTACTGTAACAATAAATATGTGATAAGAAATTCCCTTCCTTAATCAAACACAGTATAACTTTATACAATTTCATGACCTCACCTGCATCATGTAAGTGACAGTGCCCCTCACTTTATGTGGGAATGTGACATCTGTCACACAGAAGGCAAGCTGGGCTTCACTATTACACCCTGCTGGCAGCTGGAAATGCATCTTGATTCCAAACTGATCATCTCTGTTCTAAAAGAAAAAAAAAAAAAAAAAAGCATCTTGCACTGAGAACAAAATTACAGCCCAAAAACTTCATGATTCCTAACTCTTACAATCAAAATTGTGACCCTGATTTTAAAAATGCTGGTCTGCAAATATAACATGGAAGTAACACCTGACATGAAGAAACAGAATTTTGTACATAATGATCAAGTTAAGCCATCACCATGGGAAAAAAGGGACATTTATGCAGTTTTTTCATTGATTAAACCTTATATTCAGGGCAAAGAGTCTGATGATTAGTTATACAGACCTCCCATATTGTTTTGAGCCAAACCCCACTCTCTTCATTCTAGTAGTCTGCAGCATATCCACCTGGGCAGAAATGCCTACAAACGTTCAATACATTTGGATACACAACCATAAACTCCACATCCATATTAAGAAAACATAGAATTGCATAATGGGTCTAAGTTAGAATTTGGGCCCCAAGGGGTCAAGAAATTCCATATGTGACAAGACATATCAGTTCTCTGGCATACTGTGTGCCATATATTCTGATAACTGCGAATTGAACAAATTTGCACGTAACAATCTCCAATGAACATACTTGAGACAGATGAAGCATAAAAGGCATAAATGGTGCCCTCAACCTGTGTAATTTGTGGTTTACTTGAAATACGTGATGTCAAACAACTGTGTACATAATTATGTCAAATTCATTACATACTGCTCTAAGCAGGCTAACAGCTGAAGTATCACACATGCTGAAAACCAGCTCCTTGATAACAGATGAACTTTGATTTTTCAGTAGGATAGACACTGTAATCTGATCAGTTTCATGAGGTAGGAGTCTTGTCTCATACATCTGCAAAAGAAAGCACAGAAAACAAAAATTTAGTGCTAGTGAAGAAAGTAATGGTCAGTAATGAGTGTGTGCAAGATCTGCAGTTTTATTAATCTGCAGATGAACAGGGTATGCCCTCTTAAACAGTTGCAGGATTTGTCAAAAAAGTCACAGACAAAACACACATTGGAATGTTTCACTTTGATAAATCTTTTTACATCACTTCGCTATGATCAGTGCTATGGGCACTCACACATGGGATAACAAAATGCAATATGTTTCCACTCAGTGATGCACATGAAGGAACTGCTGCACAGTCATACACAAAATCATGACTAGATAGCCAACACTATGGAAGATGCAACAAATGCATGTCTTACCTATCTCCATAACAACCTCTATCCGCATATACATAGGTCATACCAAAAGTAATGAGCAACAATTTTTTTGTAAGTTAAAAATTATTGTTATGTAAAAACCAAGTGCATCATCTTAATCCATAGACATCTCCTTATTTTTTTAAATAATCCCCATTTTTCTGTATACATTTTCCCACTGTTCTGGAAGTTTGAATATTCCTTTGTGGTAGAACTTCATTCCAGCTGCCCAGAGACATTGACATACAGCTGTCTTGAGTGCCCTATTCATCTCGTAATGTTGGCCTTGCATCTGATTCTTCACAAAACCAAAGAGATGGTAACCTGAGGGTGCCAGATCAGGACTGTATGGAGGTTGAGGGAGAACTTCCCACCCCATGTTCTCAATTTTTTCCAAGGTCAAAAGAGCAGTGTGAGGCTGAGCGTTATTGTGCTGCAGGATGACCTTTCTTCTGGGACGTTTAACACGCAATGCATGATGAAGCTTGAGTAGTGTCTGGACATAACAAGCAGCATTTATGGTTTTCCCAGGTTCCAGAAATTCAATCAAGATGCACCCCTCTGCATCCCAGAAGACAGTGCCCATAATTTTCTTAGCTGATGGCATTGTCTTTGGTTTCTTTTTTGTTGGTGAATCGAAATGATGCCATTCCATATTCTGCCGCTTCGTTTCAGGGTTGAAATGGTGAAACCAACTTTCGTTGCCTGTCACAATATTGAGCAAAAAATCATCTCCCTCGTCTCAGTATCTCCAAAGCATTTTTGAAGTGATGGCTTTTTGCTCAATATGGTCTTCAGTCAGTAAACGCAGTACCCAATGGGCACAAATTTTCCAATAACCTAAGCTTCCAATCATCTCCTGAACTGCATTGTGCCCTATTCCAAGTTTTGTTGCAATTGCGTCCGGCGTCACACGTCTGTCTTCCTTAATGATTTCATCAACTCTCTTCTTGTTGGGTTCAGTTGAGGCTGATCTTGGATGCTCATGTTCCCATCTTTAAAATGCTTCAAACATCGTCTAACACTACTAGCACCCATGCACACATCTCCATAGACATACTGAAGTCTGTGGTGAATATCAGCAGTGGGAATCTCCTCTTTAACAAGAAATAAAATGATGGCATGCCAACGAAACGAAACATCACTGTCGGCCATTTTGTATCACTTGTTTATGGTCATGTGATGTAAGATACTGATGCCACACCTCACTCAAAGATATGACAAGAGTTGGCGCCACTTACCAAACGATACTCAATAGTTTGATGTTGCAGAGTTCCCAACTATGCGATGTTGCTCATGACTTTCAATATGACCCTCATATTTGGAAATCTAAATCATTCTGTACATGAATTTTCATAACATGTTTATAACTGCTTACCAGCTGTAAATTCTTGTCCCCTGCTAAAGTAATGTACGCTGAGAGAGGAGGCTGATGTGCCAATGTTATCAGCTGGTTCACCTCAGAAGTAACACTGCCTGGAACACTATCTTCCACAACTTCCTTAGAGGGTGTTGAGATACCTGCAGCTTCTTCGTAACCTTCCTTGAATTTTGCCTGTCCTTTTTTCTTCTCTTTCTTGCCTAATACAAGTTGAAAAGCACAATAAAAAATATTATCAACACAGTCATGGGTCAGTAGAAACAAAATTTTAATAAAAAATGTACTGTATTTAACTTACAAGTATTCCATGTCAAAAATATTAACCTTAAGCAACTTTCTGTGGTGTCCAGTTTGAAAATTTCAACCATAACAAAAATTAATGCATCTGATGGCAAGTGACATCTATTTGAATTTTATCTGAATTACGAAATCAGGCAATTTAGCATGACAACTAAACTGTGACAGTGACAAAATCGCAAACATTGTGGAGGAAGGCTTGTAATACTGAACATGGTGAATATGGTAACAATAACAATGGTGAAAACAAATGTCTTGCTCATGACTACACTGTTTCAATGTATGAAAGTAATCACATGAAAACTTACAATTCACAAACACATGGCAGAATGAAAACAAGACCAACATGATCACTGTCAATAAGCACTCCATACTCCAAAATAATTTCATTAATAGTAATGCTACAGTTCGATTCCCAATGGTGTCATTGGAATTTTTCATTGTCATAATCCTTCCAGACGCACCATGGCCCTGGAGTTGACTCAGCCTCTAACAGAAACGAATACCAGGAATATTTCCTGGAGGGTAAAGGCAGCCGGTGCATAGGGCAGACAACCTTACCACCTTCACGTGCCAACTGTCTTGAAATCTGGGAGCCTCAACCCCCCCGGAACCCTTGGGTTTGTCCAGGCCTGTAATGGGAGTGCTTTACCTTTTTGTAATGATACAGATTTTTTTGAACAGAAGACACTAAAAGAGTATGCAATGGTTTGAACATTCTGAATTTCAAGTCACACATAACCTTCTTCTAAGTCAGGGGTACCCAAAATCATAGCAACCATAAAAAAAATAATTAAATATACAGCATTTATTCCACTAGTATGGTTTTCAGTCATTAAAATTTAAACAACAAAATGTAGCACAATTCTTCAAAATGGTATACAGTATATCTGTGTGAAAATTTAGTGACATTCTTCGTCACTGTTGTCCTGAATTCTGCAGAGTTTTGAGTTGGCAATTTAGGAATCACAGCTGCTACTGGAAGGTTTGATGTTTATGATATAGACAATGACTTTTCAATTTCTGTATACATCATACTGTCTGAACGACTAGCACTTTGTTTATGGACATGAAAAGAAGAACAAAATTCAACACATAGTCATTTACTGAGTGTAAGCAAATGAATACAGTAATATATGCCAGCAGTAATACATGACAGATAATGAACTTTTGATAGAAAATGCATGTAAAATAATTTATCACAACGAACATCTATCCAAGAATGCTAAGTTCAGAAAAATTTCAGCCTCACAAAATATTTTTAATTCCTCATCTCCTGGTCCCCCCCAAACCACTGCAATTAGCATTTCATTACAGAATGCAATGCTGAACTTCTAGAAGTGTAACTTTTCAGCACATTGATAACAGTGATAAGAATGAGAAAAAATGTTGTGGACAATACACATAATGCCACTAAACTGGACACTCAGCAACTGTTCAATTAAAACAGAGCATTAGGTTAAAATGAATTATGCTGCCTAACCTTCTTTGGTTTTCTTCTTCTTTTCTCTTGAATTCTTCAGTTCTACATTCTTAACTACATGAGTGTCTTTCTGGTTTGTTTCTGATATCACATTCTGGTACTCTGGAGAATCCTCACTCAGCCACAAGTTCACACCATCTGCTGCCTGTAAGCAAAAGTGAATTAATTATCAGCATAACCAACTGAGCGAGATATATACCCATCACTTGTGCTTAGAAGGAAAGATCCATAATTATGATTCATCTACAGGACACAACTGACTACATACACCCCTGATAAGAAAGCCATTATGTTACATTTCATAGTGCTCACCTTTTTACTATTCTTGATGCTCTGGTGGTCTTTTGACTTGCTCTTAAGCTTCCTTTCCGTGTCCTTGCTTCGACTTTTGTCTTTGTGGCGATGATGTTTCTTCACTTTTTCAGCCGGTTGTTCTAAAGGTATAGGAGGTGACTCTACAGTTCGATGTGCCAGAACTGGAAGTTTCTCCTCATCTCGCAGAGGCCTACAGAGTATAAAAATCTGGTATTAACAATGAAAGAAATAAAAGTGTTCCCCAGTTTTATAAATGTAAACTGATATCCCAAAGTCTACATAATTATCAAACACACTACCTCACTAAACATTCTGGAGGACAAAAAATATCATGAAATAAAATTTAGTATATGAGATTACATTGCAGTGTCTCTGTCTTCAAAACTAAAGCCATAAGGAGTACTAGGAATGGGCATGTTTGTGGAAAACAAAGTATTTCAACAAACCTCCCATCCTTATTAGAATACAATTTACAAATTACTTTTCTATCAATGCAGTACATTTTAATAACATTAATAATAATAAAATGCATCTAGTGTAAGTGGAATGATCATGAAAATGTATCTTTATCCACATAATATCCACCAGCCCAGTATTGAAATCATCCCAGAACTGAACACAGATGTCACAATTAAAAGCATCAATTACAATGACAACCTCTCACCCAAACACAGGAATATAGTCAATTAGTGAGATATTACATACATCAAACACACCATGGGCAAATGGGAAAATATTCCTTGCTAGTCACACAAATGGGGATACTGCTCACACGATACACTTACAGACAACTGGGCAAAAATGAAATAGTGCTATTGGTGTTATGAATTGAACACTGTCACAGACCTTCAGTGAATCATTTACTTTACCTGTTCTGTGGTCAGTCATTCTCAATCATGGCTAATACAAAATAATTTTCTGCCTAAAGAATTGTGAAATGTGACAATGATGCTTGCTCATAGGATGATGGAGAGGAAATGTTGAAAGAGGAAAGACAAGAATACAAAGAACCAAAAGCACACATGTTAATATCTCAGGAGCAAGGAGGAGGAGGAAGAAGACAATGATGAAGGAAAAGGAGGATAAAAACCTTTAAACTATAATGATTACCAGACTTGCAATGTAATTTGTGTCCACAGACTGAGAATAGTAGCAATGGCCATGAATTCACTGGTGGTCTTCTGACAAGTAAGATCAAATGTGCATCACATATAAACAACACTTCCAAGTCCACTCACTGCTCACATATTATCTTTTATGGAAGCTACCAAAGTGCTGGTGGTAGAGAAAATTTGGTCTTACCATCAGCATTTGCATATACACTTCACACAGTCAACAACCTAAGAAGATTACGACACAATGTGGAAAACCTCAGACATGTCTGAAAAAAGCATTACAATCTTTCTGAACATCCAGCAGAAGACAAAATCATTATCCTCTTCAATTGGAGAGTTGCTTTCAAACAGTACAATACCAACACCACAAGTGATATGACAAGAAGGTATACCTGGGGTACGAGCACCACAAGCCAAGATTAAACATCACAGGAAAACACCTTACCACAGGTGAATTTATCATTACTTAGTAACATATTTGTGGTTTTCAAATTCCTGCATTATAATTTTAAAACACCACTACAAAAACTCTATATACAGCTGGTGCTATTAGGCAATTTTAAGTCTTCTATTTTAAGAATTATTATTCATACTAACAGTTTACTATGTTAAGTCCAGCATACATGCCTTAGCATTGTTTTATTGTGTTTAATGTAACAGGATTAACATAAATCTGTCATCTTGCCCAATTATTTAGTATTACTTTTAGCACCCAAAGGCTGTTTTGTTGTTATTTGCATGCACAAACGTATGTCTCTTAAAGTTCCCAGTTACCCATTCAGTGGCAGTCCAAAGTACCCACCAACAACCAGAATTCAATGTAGTCAATAAATTTCTCCAATAAAAAAATGAATTAAAACAGACTGGACCAAAATGACACTCTTACATACATACAGACAGAAGTAAAAAAGCTCACAGTGAAAGACCCCATGCACATAGCGGACTGTGAAGTTAGCATGTCCCCCCCCCGCCATATAAAATAAAATGTCCCACAGTAAATACATATTTATCATCAACAATTGAAGGAAACATATGCAGCCAACAAAAGTTAGTGCATTTTATTGTGAATTTCACTAGTTCTACATGCAGTAGAATTGTGGTAAAATTAATGGCATAGAAAAGGCTGAGATAGTGGGGAACATACACATTCTACTAAAATGAAAAAAGAACTTCAAACTAATTTACACATAAAAATTGTATTTTTAAGTTACTTTAATTTACATAATGTTACGGTCAAGAGGGGTCCCATGCTTCCCTGAAAATACTCAAATATTACTGAGCTACATGTATGTAACTGAAGTTGTTCAATAACATGTGTAATAAATATACACAAAACATACTCATCCAAGTTGATGTCCAATGCTTTATGAGGGTCATCATTCGGTCGAGCATCAAGCTCTTCGCCATCAGACACCTGTGCTCCCTCAGGCATTTCTCCTATGTCTGTATTCACTATATGGAGGGGTGCAATATCCTCTTCTTCCTCAGTCATATTCACTTCCCCTAGGTAAAAATACATATAAATGCAACTGCCTGTACCACGAAAGCCACACTATTGTAAGTAATTTTGTTTAATCTCTCTGCATAAATTAGAAGACATAAACTGCATAGCATGGAGAATTATGACACAGTGTGACACCTCTACTGATTGTCAGAAACATCAATAAGAACTGTGTCTGCAATAAATTACTGTAAGGACAATAAAGGATGCAGACATGCAGATTGCTTTGTACAATAACTTCATTTTTTACTTGTATTTATTCTTCCTCTGTGTGCTTTAACGCTTTATCTACATGATGACAATAATACACAGCAAAATAGTGCCAATTTTCTACTTAATTAAATCCTTTAACACCTGTTCAAAAAAACATAGGTTCTTCAAACTACCTTTCCTTCCCTTCTTCTTTTTCTTATTCTTACGTCCCTTTTTTGTAGACTGATCCAAACTGAGGTAATTGTCAGAAGAAGCAAGACCTAAAATGCAGGGAAAAGAAAGGAAAACAGTAAATACAAGTATTTAGGAAGTCCACATTTAACACTGATGGCAACAATTTACTGACCATTCACCCAACAACCCAGTCAGGCACAACATAAACACCCGAGGACAGACACCCACCACTTATCTTAATTAAAGTTTTTATCAGTTCAGAACACTGGTAATATTTCCACTTGCACCATAAATCCCATTTCTGTCATGTCAGTGTCTACTGTAGACTCTTCACTAAAGGATTCTCCTTACTTACTTACTCCATGGTGCAGAGTCCTTCTTGAAAAGCTAACTGGTTTGCAGCTAGTCAAGAAATTCCCCGCATTTCACGGAACCCAAAGGTTCATTACCGCACTCACAAGCGTCCGACACCTG
>Ga0123357_10013154_pt1 | contig 10717 bp, 8 predicted proteins | sample TergutEmb28metaG_FD_89873 | JGI IMG/M metagenome (GOLD analysis project Ga0123357, IMG submission 89873) | Embiratermes neotenicus P4 segment gut microbial communities from Petit-Saut dam, French Guiana - Emb289 P4 | ecosystem: Host-associated > Arthropoda: Insects > Digestive system > Gut ...
CACCTCAAAAAAAATTTTATATTTTTTATAAAAAAAACTTTGTTTTTTCCTCGTGGGGGGGGGGGGGGGGGAATCCAGGAATTTATTTCAAAAGAAACATGGACTTCGTCACCTATGAGAATGTTGTAGTCTATTTATGTTGACGTAAAAAGAAAGTTTATTATTTTTTTTAAAACATGATGTTATCCAAATGGATTTTACCGGATTATTTCTTTTCCTCTGCAAGCTCCATCTGAGCATTAGTGTTTCGTTTTGTTCGAGAGGTAATACCCATTCCACTGATAAACTGAACACCTTAATAATGTATCTCACTTCTTTGTGTTCCATATCCGTGTATTAAGAAATACTTATACGATAAACCAACAAACACTTTTATAAATATGTTCCATCACGTATTATTATTCTTCGCCAACATGTTTCGGTCACTCCTGTAACCATAACTGTACAATGATTATATTCTTATTCCAACACCCTGATGATAGTCACATGAGTGATCGAAACATGTTGGTTAAAAATAAATAATACGTGATTGAAATTATTTCTAAATGTGCATTTATTGGTTTATCATATAAGTATAAAACATATTTCACTTCTATTTTTAAATAAATGGGAAATTTCCCGATATGGGACGATGGGTGTTCTTAAATTTTCTTCAGGTCGTAAAATAGCACTTTCTTCGTTGGAAAAATTAAAACAATCAAATTTTACATCAAATATTTTATTTCTAGATAGCCTGCTCTTAGTAGCAATTTGTCTTAAAACGTAACCAATATAGGTATTCATCTCTTAGTACAAACGACAAAATTTAGAGATATATATCGCCAAAACTGGTGGTCTGAAGGCTATATCACTCATTTTCATCTTTGGGTGACATCATTCCGTTGTATTTGTTCCATCAACGTTTTCTATAGTTATCCGATCAATACAACACAATACATGCTCATATATTCATTTATTCGCCTCATACACGAAGTGTATCGGCCGAGAACTACGGCCATCATCACACGATAGCTACCTCAGTTTACTTTTATATATTTGTACATATCACCTGATGATGACCGCAATTTCGGCCGAAACATGTCGTGCATGTGGTGAATAAATGAATGTTAGAGCATTTATGGTACTGTATTGATCGTATAACAGTAGAAAACGTTAATCTTTATATTGGTGTAACGCAGAAAAAATATAGCATTTATGAAATAAAATATTACAAACAATAACCAAACAGCAATCCTTGTCGATTTACTCATTGGATACAGCATATAATAATAACCAATTCGCGACACTAACTCTGTGGAACGACTAGCTTAGTTTCATCCATACGTTTGTACATTTTCGAAAAACCGCTAATGTACTCTCCCGTCGTAGCAACCAATGACAACCCGCACTCATTGCTAGGTCTGCCATCTGACCTGTTTCGAAAAGCAATTCAACAATTATTATTCCTTAATGACAATTAATTTATTAAACTTAAGAAATTACAGACAAAATAATGTTGCATGCATACAATATTTATTTCCTGTTAATTGGATCAAGATTTATTTTAGAAGTTAGTATTCCTTTTTCCGTACTAATTCTTATAATGGCAGCACTGCTCATTCGTTAATTGCAAATGGCGGCTGGTGACAAGATACGAACACGTGGTTAGGTTACAATAACTTACCCCCTTTCGTAGATATTTTAACACTTCAAACATGGTATCGAAGAGGAAGAAGAAGGTATTACATTATAGCCTGCATTACGAACATTTATTGCATTACAATTTTGAAACCATAGTGATATTACATATAATTTTAATTGAATTTCAACTAATAGGGTGATTATTATTGTTATATTATTTCATGTTTGTTTAATATTTGCAGTATGAGTCTGGTGAAGGCAACAGATATGTGACGAGAAAGACGGCTCTAAAGATGTTGCAGCTGTCCCTAAAAGATTTTCGCAAGTTATGCATACTGAAAGGAATATATCCAAGGGAACCACGTAACAGAAAGAGAGCTCAAAAGGGTGATACTGGAATTAAGACCTTGTATCACTTAAAGGATATTCAGTTCTTGTTGCATGAGCCTATAATTTGGAAACTGAGGGACTATAAGGTATGACAAAGGTTCCATAACGATGCCTTGGTTTATGTTCGTTTTGGAACACCAGTCTGTAGTGTGTTCTGCTGTGGATGTTTCGTTGTAATGTTACATCAGAAGCTATCCATACACGTGCAATGCCATGACTTGCAGTGATGCCCAGATGAACTTATGATTCGGCCCCCCATATTTGTTCTTCTGTGTTGTCCTTTGCTGTATTATTTTGCCAATGCTGAGCATACTTGGCCATAGGAGAGATGATGAAGCAGGAGAATGTAGCATGTTACATGACAGGGGAGCTTCACTGTCTGTGCCTGTGCTCTAATGTTATTAGGATAATGAAAGCAGGAAGGATGAAATGGACATGCCACATACCATGTGGGGAACATAATTTTCATTGGAATGGGTCATAATTACTGTTATTATTATTATTTATTAATTACTAATTATTAAAAAGAACATACTAATTGATGGCCATATAGTTTGGAGCTCTTTAGCACTTGTCCATGTTGTTGCATCTGTTTGTAAAGATATCACAGAATTCATATTGTATTTGTACTTCATACACCATACATAACCTATAGAAAATTCAGTTAATCTAATTATTGTTCCTAAATTCTGACTTGTTGGAAAAATGGAAAAAGAATGTGAACATTAAATGAGAACTACATATTTTAATTTTGGCAATGCAGCTGATGAAGTCAACCAGTAGTATACTACATTACAGCACTTTGCAGACAGAACTGGTAATTATTTTGTACAGATAATCCTTAAACAGATCTGAGGGAAATAGAATATGAAGACAAATTAAACTGGCTGCGAACAGATACTTAATGGCAGAGTTTTGTGCCAAACGATGGGATCTATAAAAGCCGGAAATATACTTACCAGTTTAGGAAGTGTCAAAGAAGTTATGTACCGTGTGAATTCCATGTTTTAACATACTCCTGGTGTGTCAATTGATTTGGATCTTGTAATGAAGTAGTTTATTACGTTTCAATACGAGTAGTCTGGTATTGTTGTCTCTTATGTGATTGTATTTACAGGTTTTTGCAAAGAAGATGGGAAAAGCAAGAGCATTGCAGGATTATGAGACCCTAAAGCGAACCCTAGAAAATCGCCCACATCTAACATTGGATCACATAGTGAAAGAACGATATCCATCCTTTGTTGATGCTATACGTGACTTGGATGATTGTCTTACACTATTATTCATGTTCTCAACATTCCCTTCACTGCAGCATGTGCCTCGTGATCAGTCAGCACTTTGTCGTCGACTCACTGTTGAATTTCTTCATGCTATTATTGCATCACAGGCATTGAGAAAAGTTTTTGTGTCTATCAAAGGGTATTACTTCCAAGTTGAAATTAAAGGACAGAATGTCACATGGATTATGCCACACCACTTCTGTTTTGAGGTAATCATTTAAATGTAATGAGAACTGGCTGTAATTGTTTCCCAACTTGAAATGCCTGTATCTCATTTAGAACTTTAAATGAACTGAGTCATATGAACTTTCTCCCAGTCATTCTAAAGAGAGAAAAAATTGGTAATAAAAATGTTTGAACCATAAGTAAGACCCCAGTTAGATGTAGGAAAATTAGTATGCAGATCACATTGTAAAAATACCTACAAATTTTGCATGTACAAATTTAAAATGTGATGGTGCATATGTTTGTACTTATATCTCATAGCTGTTAAGTTATTAAGGAAAATGTAGATATAAATAGGTACTACATATGTTGCAGTCTATATAGTCGGCTGCATAAATCTGTCACGAGCCTTTCAATGTAACAGGGTTTAAGAATTCAGCTTGCATTTTCTGTTTTGTATTTTAATGACGGAAGTAAGAGGGCAAGGGTGATGCATTGTATATGCTTATGCACATTTATATTTTCTTATTTGCTTTGTTTATAGCCTCAGTCTACGCTAGAAGTAGATTTCCGAATTATGTCAACGTTTGTGCAGTTCTACTGTGTTATGTTGGGATTTGTGAATTTCAGACTCTACAATTTGTTAAATCTTCACTATCCACCAAAGTTTGCTGTGTTGTCAGGTAATATTTACATACTGTTAATTTACTTTCCCGTTTCATTTCAGTGAAGAGTGAGTAACTGCTGCTGTTATTAAATTTGATATAATGAATGTTTATGACTGCAGCTGTCAATGATACTTGCATTGGCATTAAAGATGCCGATTTTTTAAGTGTAATATATGAATGAGATAATTTAGTTGCATTTCATTCATATTTTCTAGTACATCACGTGTTATCACAGTCTTAGCTATACATTTGGGGGTACAGTTTCAGTCATATATGGTACAATAAATAGTGGTGTTTAAGTTTATACATTTCTGATAGTTTTTCCTCCTGCTTTTGTGTACAATGTCAATCATTGCCTTTGATATTTATTCACTCTATCCCTTTCTACACTGTCTGCCACTTTAAGCATTTTCTTTCTCATGCACAGTGTTATCAACATTCATGCCCTTAATGCTGCATTACTGAGGGTTCAGTTATAAAATTTACAGTAACCTACCTTCTTTATCATGTACTTTTTTGTGATATTAACTTAATTATTACATTACTAACATAAATTCAAGTAGTAACAGTAAGAATGTTAGACCAATTTCATATGAAATGATTTCAACGAAGACTTTGTGGTGAAAGTATGTTTACTTAATGGAACTATATATTGAGTGTGAACAAGACAGGCAGTTTACGTAAAATGTGGCATTGAGGTGTTTTCATGCAACCATTATTTCAGTGTAAAAACTTAAATATTACATAACCTGAGTGTGTGTATTTGTACCCTTAGTAATCCAGTATGCAATGCGCATGTACCATGTTGTCATCTATGGCCTGCCTCGCTCTACAATGTTTTTCCACATTATCTCATAAATGGCATGATTTTCAAAAAAAGTTACTGAACATAAAATGTGTGTTTTAATTTTCTCTACAACTTCTGTCTGAAACATTTCTCATTCTAAGAAGAAACGAGTGAGATATGATCAAAAATATATATTGGTCTTCATGTGAAGTACCCTTTATTCTTGTCTATTTTAATGACACTTTAATTTTCTGACAGATTTTAAAAAAATCCTCAAATATCAAATTTCATTAAAATCTGTCCAGTAGGAGCCACGTTGTTCCATGCAGACAGATGGACAGACATGGTGAAGCTAATAGTTGCTTTTCACAATTTTGCGAACATGCCTGAAAATTTCAGGTGTTTGGTCTAAAGAAACAGGACATAAATTTGAAATACTAAACATTATATTTATGTTTGTTTCAGATGATGCTAGAGAGAAGACTCTGGTTGATGAAGAAGCTTTTGTGTCAGAACGTGTTGCAGCACTCAATGTGCCACTTTTTCGTACTGGTGATCCTGCAGCAGAGGAAGAAGTAGAATTGGACCATTTCCCAATGGTGAAAAAGAAAAAACAATTTTAGTTGCTGGCAACAGTTTTACTTTCTTATTAATAGTACAGTCTCTTTAACAGTCACTTCAGAATTTATGAATTTGTATACACTTCTGTTCTGAAATGTTTCAAACCTTTTTGAGGTTCAGTATTGTATTTTTTGTTATTTATTTTATTTGTGTGTATGCAGGTGCATATAATTGAGTAGACAGTGATGTTGTAGCTGAATGTTATTACATATCTCCATAGGGTTGGCTGATAACACATCCACTCTATGCTCATAAAATCAGACATCAAATAATACATGATAAAAAAAAGGATTAATACAGATTTTGTGTTTGAGAACTGCATTACAGTTCTGGTGTTAATACCGTGACTTTAACTGTGTCATGAGTATTTTTGGTTCACAAGTGTTCTGGACAAACAAGGCTAATTGAGATAATGGTCTTATGGAATGTAATACTATGTAGCCTGTATGTACATACTAATGTTTCTGAGCAACAGCTGCTTCCGTTTCTCAGTTGTTATTCCCCTAGGTTGAAAGCAGTAGGTTCATCGAAAATATCGAGACCTGTCTGCATGTCATCATTTTCACTAACTTCATAATATTAAAAGCTCCCTGTCATGTGAAACTGTAATCTGAAGGCTGTACTGATTATGAAGTAAACAGTCCAAATGAGCAATGAAACCCATGTTACTGGGTATGTGTGATATATCTGAAACAAATGATAATCACATTTTTAAGACGATATACACATAGAGCTTGCGGATGCAATAAGGGCAGTGACTTTTTTGAGGGCTGGTAGGACTGATAATGGAAGAAATTGAGAGAAAGTTGCAATTCAGTGAGATGAGATACATATAGAATATTTTATAAACCAACATTCATTATTTTCAACATAATTTTAATAGTGACTACAATACCATATTTACCTGAATCAAGATGAATCAAATCTAAGACGACTCCCCAGAAAAATAAGTCTGCCAAAGGTAAATTTTAGTTATCCAAATCTAAGATGATCCCCCAGAAATAAAACATCTGCTAAGAATAATATTTTACTATTAATGGCATGTCAGATTCTATCCACCTTTACCCATCAGTGTCACTGTCTCCATCTTCACAGTCGGTCCTTTCATCTTCCTCACACATACTCAACATTCCCATCCTCTTCACTGCCATTGCACAACATGTCATTAGTCCCATCCATTCCATTGTATATACAGGACTTCCTAAAACCCTTCACAGTCACTTCCAGTGAGATGAGCTGTCATGCTGTTACGATCCACACTGACTGAATAATACATTCATATTTCTTGGTTTATAAACTTGCTTGAGCCCATGAAGAAAACTCACAGTTTTCTCCCCAGATCTTGTTAGTGGTGTTAAGAATTTTAAATACATGTGTTCTAGACATACATGTTGTGTCTGTGGTCTGATCAGTGTGAGTTTGTGGTTCTTTTTATGGTTTTTAATTTGTGGATTTGTTCAGGTTGTATTTTTTTTAGCTTCGTGGTTAATTTTTAGTTCTTCACTAATCATTTTCCTGTTACTACCCTTGGACTAGATTTGTTCTCAGGTGTATATTGTAACAAATTACTGTTTATGTGGTGGAGAATAGCTGAATATAAAGCGTACACCAGGTTAGGTGCTTTTTTATCTGAAATTGGAAACAGAACTGGCTTCTGAATATTGTGCTACTTTAAAAAACTAGATGATGGACAGGCCCAAAAAAAGATGACTGTCAGTTAAATTCAATCGTGCTGTTTTCTCTTTTTTGGATTTCTTGACCCTTGAAAATGAGACTGATAGGTGGTCCCAAAATGTCAGCAAGGAGTTGCCACTCAGCACTGCATAATATCTCAGAAGAGTGGAGATGTCATATGATGATTTGGCAGTGCAGGCCTTAGTTGGCTCAGCATGGTATGGTTGAGAGTGATCCAGTTTGGTGTGGCCTGGTTTGGCACTTCATATGCAAATTTAAGACAACATATTTAAGCGCCAAATTTAAGGTTAAAAACCTTGTCTTGTATTCAAGTAAACACGGTACATTGCATTTTGAATGGTTTAAAATAAGTTGATACATATTTCACATGAGGATGGTATGATGATACCAAAACATGCAGTGAGTGTGAATGAATCAGAGATTTTTTGACACTAATCATTGAGTGTGGCTGATATAAGAATACATTCAGTGAAACAGACTGTGCCTCTAAAATAGTGGATTGATTTGCATACAGTAGTTTTTGTGATGCTCTTGAAGGGGGCAACTGAGTATAATTTAATTCATGAATGGGATGTGTCATTTATCATTAGTGTGTGTGTGTGTGTGGTTGCTGTAGAAGTGAACTATGTCGTTATTTGAGTTCTCAAGGCATGACCTAATACACACTGACAGCGTTATTTTGTTATATGCCTTTCTGAACATGAACTATTTTTTAAACTTCTGATAAATTCAGCTGTAATGTAAAGACTGGCTGAATTGTACATTTGAAATTGATGATGATTCATTGAGTTCAGTTTTTACAATACTTGGGACTACCTACCAATTAACATTGGGTTGTCATGGTGGTAGCCCTTCACACTTTGATACATGTGATATTTACGAACCTTTATTTAACTTCATTCAAATATCTGCTTCAAAGTTGAAATTAATTGTTCATAACTAAGCATGTTGTGTAAGTTCAGTTCTGTGTTGTAACTTTTCTTTCTGTTGTTAGACTGATGACCCCACAAAACTGGATGAAATGAAACAGGAAGCAGAAAGAATAAAGAAACACAAGAATCTGTTTAAGGGACTGAAGTTTTATGTAAATCGGGAAGTTCCTCGTGAGCCTGTTGTTTTTACAATCCGTTGTTTTGGTGGTGAAGTTTCCTGGGATAAACTGCTCTTTGTTGGGGCCACTTTTGATGAGTCTGATGAGAGCATAACACATCAAATTGTGGATAGACCAAGCATAGGAAAGCAGTACATATCTAGGTAAGAAAATGACAGTTGTCTGGAGTTGTTTTAAGTGTTTGGGGGAAATCGGTCTTTGTAAGAGAAGGAACCTTTGTTGACAGGCAAAGTGTTGCTGTGGTACAGCTTTGTATTGTTTAGGATTACTGAAATTTCTGGTACAGCATGATCTCTCAGTGGCACAGTGCATACCTAATATTTTGAAAACTGAAAATGTACAACGCAGCTTTATCTTCGGTATTATTCAGATTTAGTAACCACTGCTTCTAAATATATATTCAACAGATATTTCATGGGTATGTGCTCATTTTTTAAAGTAACTATTAAGGTCATATATGCGAATAGTTTATAGTGTGCTTGGGGAGAGCATGGTTGGTATAGTAATTAGGCTGTGGGCTGGACAACAGAGGAATCATGGTTCAGTTCCCAGCAAGGACAAGAGATTTTTGTTTTTATTTTTTCTGAAGCATTTGCATCATCCGAAGCAATTTACAAAAAGTGGTCAGGAAATATTGTTCAGCAAGATTTAACCTCCTCTCCCCAAACATACACTAGGACACACAGGCTGGAAGTTCCATCATCAGCTTCCTACTTACCGAACTTAGTTTTAAGATATTTTGATATGTTTGAGCTTCTTGAGTTTATGACAAATCAGAAATTGGACTACATTCAGCAACTTCAGTGGAAGCCTTGGAAAAATCACTGATGTACAAAATTTGTGGAATTTGGAGAGTGACACAGAGAAATTGAGGTACAAACACTACTGCAACAGATTTACAAATACAAAATACTGAAAAACTACTGCAACAAATTTACAAGTACAAAGTACTGTTGTGTGCTGAAATCATATGAGTTATCACAATGTTGGTAATAGTGCAGAAAACTCTTATTATTTCCTTTTCTAAGAAAAGACCAAAATTCAATAAATGCTGTCACTTAATTTTTTTTATTTCGTGTGTTTTGTGCCTAACTCATGTAGTCTTGGTGGCCTTAGTAATGACAATAGAAATGGAACACTGCGATATAGTCCATTTAATGTGTGTTAAGACAAATTTTATTGTATGTCTGAAACAAAATGTTATGTGCCCAGAATTGAATTCAGTAACACAAGTTATACACGGCGCACACTGCCAAAGCTGTTCGTAAACTTTTTTTTTTTTAGGTGTTTGTTGCTTATCCTCATCTTTGCAATGTGTCACTTTCTCCAGGTCAAAAATGGTGATGTGTGACTGAGTCAAGTATATGGAAGTGTACCTTGTTACTACACCTAGTAATTCGTAAAATGAGTGTTTTACCATCATTATTGAGTTTTTTTTTGGGGGGGGGGATTCAAATTAATGGTTGCGATGGTACATGTAACTGTCAGAGCACAGTTTACAGTTTGCATGGTTAAATCAGGTACCTATACAGTGTTCTAGGTGGCAAAATTATAATTATTATATTAGAAGTACAGTTTGCGAAGTAAAGTAATAAGCATGCTACAAATACTTCGGTTTGGAAGGAAAGATGGTTCTTTCTTGAAGTGTATTCATGTGTTATTTTTCAAACCACTGGTGTAGATGTAGGAGTGGTATTTTTTTATTGCAATATGTTGCAGATATTATGTGCAGCCACAGTGGATATTTGATTCTGTAAATGCACGTGAACTTCTGCCTGTAGAGAAATATTTCCTTGGAGCAGTGTTGCCACCACATCTTTCACCATTTATAGATAAAACAAGAGAACAGTACATTCCACCTGAGGAAAGAGCTCTAGAAGATCCTTCATCAGCAGAAGTTAACCAGGGTTGGTGTATACTTTCTTCTATGAGTGTTCGCTTTTGAAAGTAAAGTTCCAATAGAATCAAGTGCACTTGTGCCATGTCATGTAAGTTGAGATCACTGAGCACCAGTAGTGTTGACAGCATAATTTGCAAACCACTGCCCTGCACCATGTATCTTCTTACTGCAGCTGTCACATATTTAATGAAAATGGCATCTACAAATTGTTAAAAACAATTTTGATACATATGGTATTTCCTTTCATTTCCATATTCAAGTAGGGTATTGCTGGTCACTAAATGATCAGTGGTGAAGGGGTTAACAAGGTTTGCTGGATGTACATTCAGAAGCAAAATGTGGGTGAGGGAAGAAAAGAACATTGCTCTGTTAACTGCAAGAACACACTTGACATAGTTGCTGTCTACAACTTCATACTGTTGTGAGTTAAAAAGTAATGTACATTTGAATAAGATTGCTTTTAGCTAGTGTGATGCAGTG
>Ga0123357_10013156_pt1 | contig 10717 bp, 10 predicted proteins | sample TergutEmb28metaG_FD_89873 | JGI IMG/M metagenome (GOLD analysis project Ga0123357, IMG submission 89873) | Embiratermes neotenicus P4 segment gut microbial communities from Petit-Saut dam, French Guiana - Emb289 P4 | ecosystem: Host-associated > Arthropoda: Insects > Digestive system > Gut ...
AAAAAAAAAAAAAAAAAAAAAAACTCATTGATTTCTTTCTACTTATTTTCTGAAACGAAATATTTGTAGATTATACTTACTTACTGCATGGTGCAGAACCCTTCTTGAGACGCTAACTGGTTTGCAACCAGTCAAGAAATTCCCCGGATTTTATGGAACCCGAAGGTTCATTACCGTATTCACAAGCGTCCGCCAGCCGTCCCTATCCTGAGTCAGTCCAATCCAGTCCACATACCCTCATCCTACCTCCTGGAGATCCATCCTAATATTATCCACCCATCTACGCCCGGGTCTCCCCAGTGGTCTCTTTCCCTCCGGTTTCCCTACCAAGACCCTAAACGGCCCCCTCTCCTCCCCCATACGCGCCACATTCCCAGTCCATCTCATTATTCTCGATTTTTGTTTATAGATCATACCAATTTTATTTTAAAAATACGTTACGTTTTATAGTGAAGAAGGGAAAGGTAATGACGCAGTTGTCAGGTTTGTTCCGTCGTAGAGGAATGGTCGTAATATTTAAATTGGAGCCAGAAGCTGTGTTCAAACAAGCGCATGGACACGGATATGACATTACTTACGTTCCTATAAATTTCATTTAATCTGAAGCCACAGTACTGACGAGGGAAATATTCAGGCTTCTCATTGAAGAATTTGATATTTTACGCCAATACGACTCTTTGGTATTACTACAAATATATAAAAATCTGTTTAAATCACTTTTGCTTTCAGGTCTTCCCGTGAGTTGTCTCCGACTGCCGCGAAACACATAGCGCATGCGATGACGTCATAGCAAAATCTGCCCCCTATTGGTGGAACGTGGCTGGGGAGACCCCTGCATGACTAGGCCACCCATCCGACAGATCACTTCAGTCTGAGTCGAGACACTGTTTGAGTCACGAACCCTTCTGCCCGCCATTCGCACACGTCAAAAACACAAAACACAATTTTCACCCCACCCCTCTTTTATTTCACCCACGAAGAACAGGAAAAATTCCCTCATCAAAAATTATCTTTCTTTTCCTAAAACCAAATCCTCGTTTTCACAAAAAATAACGATTTCACTCTTACCCCATTTTTGCGAATAAATTCAGTTTTCCGTTCTGTGAAACCCACTGTAATAACGGTGGATTCCAAATACTTCACGCGACGGTTTCCCCTCTCCTCTCCACCTCGCACTTCACTTCCCCCACCCTTACCCTATCACCACTATCATCACCACCACCGCCATTACCACCACCACCACCACTACCACCACCATCACCACTACCCATAGAGCACGTAATAATAGTGACCATAGTGAACCACAGTAAAAGAAGTTACAAAAAGTGATTGAACAACGATATCTCCAGATCAGTTACAACTGGCAGCAGTTCTTCATATTGGTGTGTGGTGAAGATTTCTTCAACGACAGCTGGTAACAAATTGTTGCTGTAACTGTGAAAACAAGAGTTGATTGTGCTGTGTTTTGAAACAACGAATACATAAATTTTCTTTTTCTCTGTGCTCAGAGAGAACAAGCACTCTTTTTACCAGTGTGTGATTGTTCACTCGTGACGTCATCATCAGTAATCACCTTGCCTTTTTTACCTTCCTGTTCTTCCGGTCCGCTGCCGCTATCCACGTACTGTGTCATCTGACGTCACTCCCGGCACTGGCAGAGCCCATACTTCCTTCCAACTCATTCAGTTGCTGTTGTGTTCGAGTGTAGGTAGCAGTCAGTGCTAGCATCGGCTCGCTTCTGCTTGCGACATACAGTGTAGTAGTCAAACGCAACTATCAGATAATTGCTGTCGGAACAACATTTGAACAAGTGAGAGGCTGCTACTCAGTCGTTTGCGAGCATCACGTGTGTGCTGGCTTTTGTTTACTGTGCCGAGTTTAACAACGCTCAACACCCGCATAACAATAATCGGATATCAACATTTGAAGACACAGGACATATTTACAGTGACGTAGTTTGATGTTAATTCGCTTTTAGAGTAGTCTAGTGAAATAAAACAGTTCCGTTCGTGCTTACATATCACACAAAAGCCCCGTGTCAGTGTGTACGGTATTTTTATCCCGGAATTGTATATTTTTGCACAAATTAAAATAAAACCTCTCTTGAGCGTGTTGTGCCGATAAAGTGGAGACAAAAAAAAAAGGAAAGTGCAGAATACGAGTTAAGACCTCTCACCAGGAAAGTTCGTAATAAGAAAAGAACAATATTTTAATTCATAAATCGTGGAGGCCTACTACAGCACGACGAAAAGAAATCGCGAGCATCTGATAGGAGGAGGCAACCTGTCGCCGCCACTGCCGCCGCCGCCTTCTGCCGCCTCTTCACCTGCCTTCAAGCGCCAGCGCCGGGAGTCAGTGTCGCCGCCTCAACCAACCGTCCTCCCTCAGCAAAACTGCTCCACGGCACCAGGAACCAGGATGAGCATCAGTGCAACAAGCATGGAGGCACCTAACGCGCTTAGTCAGAGCATGGACTCCGTCAACACCGTCACGGGAGAGGAAGAGGTAGGGTTGCATTTAACTAATTCGGAAACTTGCCCCGTTTGACTGTTTCACGTGCTTCGCTTACGTCACCCTGTAGGTAGACAGTTTTGCTTCGTCAGCTCGAACGCTGCGATGTCTTGTCCTTGTAACTAAAACATTGGAAGATATTGTTTTTCAAGTCATGTACAATCAGTGTGCTAACTTTTCATTATTTTTTTTGCGTACAGGTTTTACGATCGCATAGTTGAACCAAAAACTTACCGTTTTCCGTAAGCGGTTACTACATTCTGTTAGAAACATTGAGACTTTTATCTGTTTCACTGAAATAATAATAAAAGTAGTTTCTGGAATATTATTAAAATTTATATGAAACTGTCCTCCAGTAAACAATTTTATTAGGACGAAAGGCATTCGTTCACTTTTAATACCGTCCATGAAGATAAATTAATACAATCTCAGTCACTGTCATATTCCCAAAGGCACTGGTTGTGGAGAACGCAGATTTAAAAACCCGCCAGTTTTCATTTTGCATACTTCGTTTTGTCGTGTTTCACCACAAATTGATCGACATTCTTCTTGCAGTAGAACTACGTATAATCATAAAAAAAATGGCGATTTCTTTGGGTTTCTCTTAGCTTATCATAAACAGTTTAAACTTGCAGTTAATCTAAATCATATTTAAAAACTTGGGGTTTTCCTTACAAAGTATAGTTTTTTTTTGTGGGCAAACCGTTACAGAGAGCCATCAGTTAGTGACGGTTGGGAAAATAATAGTTGTTTGTAGTGATGGTCATAAGAAACTACTGCTCTGACACCACAGTCCAGTTTCGGGCCCTAACCCCCGGGCTTAAAAGTACGGAGTAGGTAATTTGCAGAATTCCTATGTTACAGCAGATGGTAAATGTAGTTACCACTAAGTTTTAGGAGGTTAATGGACGATATGTATGAGTTTATGTGGCAGAATATGAAAGGAAAGAAGACTAATGGGTCGTTTGTGGGTTGTTAATTGCCACAGCAGTGCGCATCGTTATTCGGAGCTGTAGACCTAAATGCCTTATATCGGTTGTAAATAAAATTCACTTTTATGGTCATCAATTACACAACATTGTACGTGGCACCAGTGAAGTAATTATCAACGGAATTTCCTACGAGTTACGGGTAACGGAATTAATCACGGTAAAATGAGACATAAAGCACTGTTGCATATAAATCAATATGTCGTCTACTTGAACTTCCGCGGGCATGCTGCAGCTTTCAAGGTACCTGAAGTTTCTCATTACGACACAGTATTTCTGTTCCATATCAAGTACACGTGTTTATACTTGTGCCATTCCAAGATGTGAGCAACTTCTGACAGAGACGTGCTAGCTACAGGTGTCTTGGAATGGATATGTTAACCATTTGAGCACTGGCATTGGTTTTGATTGGAGCCTTCCCGTTGTGTTATCCAATGAAACATCAAATAAAAAATTATTTTCAGTCATAACACAAAAAATAGTTACATTATCAATCTACAAATCTGGCAACATGTTTCGGATCATGGTTTATGATTGGGCCTGATGATGGCTCGATGAGCCGAAACATTTTACCAGATTTGTAGAGTAACAGTAAAACTATTTGTTGTGTTTTCCTACTGAATATAATAATATTTATTTGATATTTATAGTGGCATTAATTTACATCAATGCTTTTTGAAAAGTTTCCTTTGCAGAACCCTTTTCCAAAATTAAATATTTCACGGAACTCCACCTCGCATTTCTGAGTTGGCAATATAAAAAAAGAATGTATACCTGAGCCTCTTTTGTGGTTTGTCAGCAGAGAATGTAACAAATTCTACTCTCTCAGTTTAATCAATAAATAAAACAATACAAGTTATTTTGCTTTAATATCTTAATGTGATAGATGAGGTTGTTTTCAAGAACACATCAATTTCGCTTCTAGTATAATGGACGACATTTGCAATCTGAGATCTGCCTCAGGATGAGGCTTATTTACGTATTTAGTTTTTGTCATACCCTATAGCGAAAATCCAGATTCACAGACGTGGGTAGTTGGAAAAGATAGTTTTATAATGTTCTGAAGTTATTCACCTCATTTTTTCTGAAATATTTCCTGTCAAAATGCAATATAATTTTCTTAAATATTACCTAATATTAATAGTTTAAGATTATTAAGATATAAGTCGATAAAAATGAAAAAGACCATATATAAAGTGCCCAAACATTTATCAGTTTTTCGCGGAAACTCTGGCATGCCTTCGCAGAATCCACTTTGAAAAACACTTATCCATATTGTACATAAAGTTTCAGTTCGTACCTCACAGAAGATACACATGAACTGTAGTACAAAATAACAGAAGTTTTAGTGTCCAGTCTGGCGGTTTGTAAAGTCCTCAATAGGCTTTAAACTGTTAATTAGCAAGATAAGGGGTTTCCACATCAGTACTGACGAAGAGTAGTGGGTTGCGTGATTTGGTGTCGTTTAGCTCGGTGTAATATGTATATAAAACCGTTGTTTTGGAGAACCTCTTTGCCGTCTTTTTCGTCAGCATCTTGGACAACTATAAAATGGATTCAACAAGCTCCCTCGATATTTAGATACTTTATACCAGCCTACATGAAAGATTATCAAAAAGACTGGAACATTGGAGTTGCTAACGACCCCTTTAAGAGCATTTTAATTAATGGTTCAACAAAACGGAAAATTTTGAAAATAATAAGTACCAAATTTTAATTGTAAGGAAATATAAAGTTTTTGCAGTGATATGATATTGTTTCCTTTACAGTAATTTTAAATAATGTTTATAGGAATGCACAGTCATTGTAAAAACAAATTTGTTAATGATGCTTCAGCTTTGGTAAAAGTTGGCTTTAAATCCACGACATCTTTCAAAAGGACCAAACTATACTCTTTGCATTTTCGTGCTTGTCGGCAAGGAAACTGGTCAGAACGCATGGATTCATTTTATTGCATTATTCAGTCATACTTTCGGATTTAGTCGATGGTTAATGCATTCTGTCACTTGATTAATGATCGTGTTTTAATTTGATTTGTATCGTTTAAACATGTTATCTCCGACGGTAAACATAAAACAGTCTGTCATGTGTCTATTTGAGTAAAAAAATTACTTCCATGTAGTTTATATCGGGCCAGATACATTTCGTCATGTGTTTATTTTGGTAAAAAAAATTTACTTCCATGTAGTTTATATCGGGCCAGACACATTTCTTCATGTGTCTATTTTGGTAAAAAAAAATTACTTCCACATAGTTTATATCGGGCCAGATACATTTCGTCATGTGTCTATTTTGGTAAAAAAAAATTACTTCCATGTAGTTTATATCGGGCCAGGTACATTTCGTCATGTGTCTATTTTGGTAAAAAAAAATTACTTCCATGCAGTTTGTATCGGGCCAGATACATTTCGTCATGCGTTTATTTTGATAAAAGAAATTTACTTCCATGTAGTTTATATCGGGCCAGATATATTTCGTCATGTGTCTATTTTGGTAAAAAAAATTACTTCCATGTAGTTTATATCTGGCCAGATACATTTCGTCACGTGTCTATTTTGGTAAAAAAAATTTACTTCCATGTAGTTTATATCGGGCCAGATACATTTCGTCATGTGTCTATTTTGGTAAAAAAATTTACTTCCATATAGTTTACATCGGGCCAGATACATTTCGTCATGTGTCTATTTTGGTTAAAAAAATTTACTTCCATGTAGTTTATATCGGGCCAGATACATTTCGTCATGTGTCTATTTTGTTAAAAAAAATTACTTCCATGTAGTTTATATCGGGCCAGATACATTTCGTCATGTGTCTATTTTGGTAAAAAAAAATTACTTCCATGTAGTTTATATCGGTACAGATGCACTTCGTACTGACTGTTTCTTGTCCTTTTATGGCCGATTTAATGCAACAATTGTATTGAGTCCCAGCAGAAAATTGTTGATAGACTGTGCATTCCTCTCATGTGCCTATATCAGTAGTCGGTAACATTCGACCTGCAGCTGATTAATTTTAATCCACTATAAGAAATGTAATAAAAATTCCACAAAACAACGATGACCCATAAAAGAACCGGAGATTAGGATTTTACCAACAGTGAACAATGGTCGGAGACTGCAGTCCTGTATCATAAACCGAAGATTTTTTATTGAAGCATTGACGTCATGCCCGCTTTTCACTTATAAGAGGACACTGCAGACACTTTTCTATTTTAGGGCAACTTGATATTTTCGTCGACATAATCGTTCCTGTTTCTTATGCTGCTGTTAATACATTCACATCACGCGGTTCAATTCGTGTACGAAAAATAAAAGAATATATGCTATTCCCAGAAATATTTTAGTGTACTTTAAACTTCGCACATGTACCGCTCTAAACAATGACTAGCAGACGGCTACATATTTAAAACTGTACCATACATTTATATGTTGTGTTCTGTGTCTGAGTATAGGAACCTGCATCAAACGATCCAAGAATCGTAAAGGAACTGATAATGAAGATTTCAAAAGAGATTAGCTGCGAAAAGAGGAGAAATTCTTACGATTTTGTCGTGAAACATGTAGAGAGAGTGGTGTTCTTCTGGGATATGACACCTTACCGACAAGTAGTGGGATACCGACTTTTCGAGTCAGATAATGGCCTCTTATTCAACCGTCTAAATGTTCAAGAAGAAAAATTCTTTTTGAAAATTTCCACCTTCAAAGATAAAGCCGCTACACTGCCTCGAAAATTCGGGATACGACTACCTTTGACGCAGTCGTATCCCAGAAGAACTTAACTCACAGCTACACTGCTGCGAAAACCTAAACCGGCAGTGGCGGAAGGGGCATCATCATCGTCATCAAGTAGTCTGTCTTGTAACAAGTCCATAGGCCCGTCCAAAGCCAGTTGTCCATACTGTGCGATTCAGTGCTTCTTCGTTCAATTTACAGCACCTTCTCTTTTCGTTGAAGTCATCCAGTAACTGTGTACTTTTTCTTCCTCGTCTTCCCTTCCTTCAGTAGCGTATTTTAGATGTATATATAAAATGGATGGTAGGTCCAACACGTTTTGTGACCAGTTTTGTGGAGATATTTTGTCTTTTAAGATATGACGCTACCAAACTTGTGCACTGGTGCCAAATTAGTTGGCGTTACGTAACAAGAAATTTCAGTTTGCCGAGTCACAGTGGTGAGGACTTAACACTCTTCTATATTTCACGTTCAGTGAAAAATTTCTGTTTAAATTTCTTCTTCACTTATTCGTTTAGATCTATAGGCTGTAATTCCGGGCCAGGTAATTACAGTACAACCTGTAAGGTTCCCTAAGTAATCCTGTAATCTTTAGGTTAATAGATCATTCTGTGGCTCACTGCATCTAATGAACGTTGTATTGAGAGAGAATCAACAGGAATTAAGGCAGTGAAGGCTGAAAAAAATACATAATGGTGAGCTTAATGGTGTGGCATCCTCATTCGACATAGTTAAAAAGGTAAAGCAGGCCCGTTACAGGCCCGGAGGGGCCCAGAGGGTTCCAGGAATTTAAGGTTCCAAGATTTCGTGACAACGGCGCAGGATGGTGGTAGATTCGACATAGTTAGGATTAAATCTAAGAGTACTGTGTAGCTGAGAACTGTGACATATATAGAAGAGATCAGAAATTATTCCTAGAAAGTTTCAATTTGAAGACCAAAGAGAAGTGACTTTACGGATAAGATGGTAGGATAATAGTTTAATGGATCTTAACCCTTTGACGCCTAATGATCCCTATAGTGGTCTACCGCACCGCTAACCTCTAAACGTTGCATTTTATATATTTATTCAACAAATATAGGTACTGAATATTTTAAACATGATATACGTGTATACTCTCCGTTTTTTTTTTTCTTCAAAATGCTGTTTGTTTCATAATTCTAACGTATTTGGTTCCTGTATTATTCACATTTTATACATAGGTGTGCTAAAATTTTAAAAAATAATTTCGGCGCCAAAAGGTTAAAGAAACAGGACCGGAGATCTTCGATTATTTTGTCTGGCTCAGAATAGGGTTCTTTTCCGGTTGTTTGGACACTATAATGAAGCTATGAGATCCAGAACAGGTGGAGATTTTGCGGAGTAAATGGATGACTATTAGCTTTTCAAGAAGAGTTCTGCTTGTCTGAGCTAGTTTCGAGAGAAACAGCTTTGACAGCTGCAAATTTACCACTGCAGTAATTACAAACCAGCCGATGCGACATAAATTCCTCATTATAGTAATTTAACTCGGAGTGGCCTATGTCAGTCCAACACCGACAAGCCTATTGATCTGTGCAATAAATCAATATATGTGCGTGTCTCGTTTTCACCTTCAAACTTCTGTTTCTTAGAAAGAAATTTTTAGTTGAGAGAATAACTATAATCAATGAACTTCAATGTTCGGATCGTAATTTAATTAGTACTGGACAAGACACAAAGTTCAGAAACTTGAAAAGCAAAATAACAAGTTGCTTCTGAAACAAGTTTCTAATTACGGCTGTACTTATCTCCGTTGCATCAATTGTTCTAGCATAAAGTCACCCAGTGACATATAGAGGCACTTCACAATTCTGAACGGTTTATGATATCAGTAGCATATTAATGCCTATATGTAGATGGTTTGAACGCATTCTGTTCACTGACTTAGTAGTTCTACGTTTGAGCATTATGTGGCAAATAACACTGAAATATTTGTTCATGAATCCATGTTTTATTTAAAAAAATTATGCATTACATTTTTATTATAGTGTAAAACTAATATCTAGTTATTCAAACATTAACAACAATAATAATAATAATAACAATAATAATAATATGCTTTTCTCGGGTCAAGTTCTTTAATGTTCTCAAATGTGCTTCTTATGTATAATAATAACAATAATAGTAATAATGATAATAACCATAGTGGGCACTGCACACATACTTCGTAAAGTACTAATGTAAAAACAGAATAGATTCAACACTGAAACTAATGATATAAGCGCCATGAATAGTAATAACAAAATAGCTGCAACACTGTATTCCTTAGGGACATAGTATATCTCAGGAATATAAGTATAAATACCCTGCATAAAGAAGATGATGATGATGATAATAGTAATAATAGTAATAATAATTGAAAGAGAAATTTGATGCGTAATGTAGTCCAAGAGGATATAAACACGTTAGAGAACACAGAAGCAGATGGCTGTTGACTTCTTATTTCTGTTGTTAATTAGGCAGTAGGAAGATGGTGTTACAAAGGTGGACACTACTGCCGCCTCCCACAGTCGTTTACGTTTAAACAAGGAAAATTTTAACTTTTAAGTGCCATACATTACACTAATATACCAACATCAACATACCGCAAAAAGTTTGTTTGCAAGAAATGTCGGTGTTGGGAGCGAACTGAGTTTTCCCTTTAATTTCGTGTGATAGAATTGAGAAGCGGTGGAATTTCCCCGCTCACATTAGGCTTGGACATGAACAATTTTCAGTGGACTCTATCTTTTAGGTGGATATTTTCTTGCGTATTACGTGGACTCCACATCATATATCATGTAGTGAACTTGTCTACAAATAAGCAACACGAACTGGACCTCTCTGAAGATCTGTCACCCTACAAAGGAAGCTGATATCGGCGGGCAGGTTGGGGGTTTAATGGGAATTTTGCAATAAGAAATTTTTTATTTGTATCAACTGGAAATAAAGTTGCAAATCTAGCATTCCAGTTTTCAGTTTGTCCCCTACAAGTTCTTCCAAGACCAAGATATGTATCAAGTGCTTACCCGAGCCCCGAATTGAATGATCACTCTGCATTATTTTCTTTCCATTTCCTACGTAGGGGGCCTTTATGGTATGTCCCTCGTGAAGAGGAATTCCTAACAAAGCTTTCATGCCATTTGTGTGTCTGTGGGCCAAGAAGTTGATGGGAGCGCACAATACTTTGCAACTCCTTGTAACTGATATGAGGAACAAACGTCGCCTCGTCATTAATCCTCTAGTTATTTGACACCCTGCTGTAGGGCATTTTTACTGGCTAAACTTGTCTTCACATGACGTGAGTCAGATCCTACGTGGTTTAGCGTTACACAGCTGTTACTCTGTTCGAGGACATGACTACTACGTGGGTGGATCCAAAATTTTCCGGACTGGTGCCGCCATTTGCACAGCAGTTGTGTTAGCGCCAAGTACCGGTAGATGGTAGGACAAGCATGTTTAGCGAGTCTGCTTGCCAAGTTTCAC
>Ga0123357_10013157_pt1 | contig 10716 bp, 8 predicted proteins | sample TergutEmb28metaG_FD_89873 | JGI IMG/M metagenome (GOLD analysis project Ga0123357, IMG submission 89873) | Embiratermes neotenicus P4 segment gut microbial communities from Petit-Saut dam, French Guiana - Emb289 P4 | ecosystem: Host-associated > Arthropoda: Insects > Digestive system > Gut ...
AAACACGGCTTTGAAAAAAGCCAAAGGGGTGAAAAAATATATTTTTTTTATATGAAAAAAGAGGGTGTAAAAAACCCCAAACCCCCCCCCCCCCAAATGACCAGTTTCTGTGATAGTTACAGTGACCATTTGGTACCTGATGATGAAATTTGTGTAAATGTACACTGATTTTGAAGTATGTGGTATTTAGTAATTTCATATAAATCTGAATTTAATTTCGGTGCCAATAATCATCATCATCATCATGTAGTGACAGCTTTAGCAAGCCTGAACACGGGGACCAAGCTTGCCCCCAAAAGGTAGTGTGTTACGTATCGATGCATATGATGGGAGAAGTCCGAAACATCCACAAGTCCAAATGTCATCCACCACTGTCAGAACCCAATAGATAGTAATATAGTGCTAAACAGTGTATGTCAGCACTTTGGGATCCCATCGTGTTTACATCCTAGGATGTAAACACGATGGGATCCCAAAGTGTGCATAGCATCTTGTGACTTAAATGATAAAAATAGGCCTGAAGACGACTATTTATAAGCGAAACATGTAGCCTATGTAAATGCCGTGAGTAATAAAGTGGTTGTGTTAACGTACACTGTTTAGTATTATACAACGTTTGTAAGCACATCGTGATGCTTCCATTCCAATAGACAGTATTAAAAAAAACACTGTTTGGCACTTTGGTACTTGTGGTGCAGGTAGCTTGGACTGCATTCCTTGCTACAATATATGATAAATCTGTTAGTGTTCTGCATGTGTGTTGTCATATGTCTTTCCTATGGAGTGTGTATTGAAGTTCTCAGTAACTTCTTTGTTTGTTGTGGAGTTGAGTTTGGATTCAATACATATGCAGATTTTTCAGTCTCTGAGTTTCACAGTTTGTTGTCTTTCTGTTCCGTAAGCATGAGGTTCCAGTGCTGAGGTGTGAGATCAAAATTGTGCTCAAATTATTTGCTGTTGTTTTGAAATTGGAGTTTTTCACTATTTGATGTCTGCATCTCAAGTAGAAAGAATCTTGATCTTTTATTTAGCTGGAATCTGAACTTACAGTTTCTTGGTAGGCCTGTGTATTCCATTATAAACTTCCAGTACAGCAGTTTGCCTCCAGATAATTAATGCAGTTAGTATCTGTTGTGTAGGAGAGGAGGGTGTATAGGGTCTTGGTGGGGAAACCGGAGGGGAGGAGACCAATGGGGAGACCTAGGCGTAGATGGGTGGATAATATTAGGATGGATCTCCAGAAGGTGGGATGTGGGTATATGGACTGAATTGGGCTGGCCCAGGATAGAGACAGGTGGCGGACGCTTGAGTGTGCGGTAATGAACCTTTGGGTTCTGTGAAATGCGGGGAATTTCTTGACTAGCTGCAAATCAGTTAGCTTCTCAAGAAGGATTCTGCACCATGGAGTAAATAAGTATCTGTTGTGTACAAAGTGAGCAGAATACTGTAAGGTTGTTTGTCTCAATGTGAGTGTGAATTGATTCGCCCTGCATTTTCCTGCTTTGTGTTGTGTATCACGACTGGAAATGTTTTCTGAGACATTAGCACATGCTGTTCTTGGTTTAAATTTATTTCGCATTGTGTGATTAACAACACGTGTAATGACGATTTTTTCTTCTTCTGAAATGGCAGTAGAGTCAGTCCAATGCGGGCATTTGCCTCTATTAATATCTATTCGTACACAGCTCCACCTTCTGATTTTTGTTCGTCCTGTTAGTCTACTTCCCTGGAGATTATTAAATACTTGCCTTACTTTTTTACTTTTCTTTTACCATTTGTGATGACGGGGTGGCACAATAAATATTTGAAATGAAAAAGTATAATATTGTTTGCCAAACATTTTTTCACATATTGAGCAATATACAAGAAATGGTCAGAGCATGAAGTAGGGGCAGCCAATGCAATTACTCGAGGTACCCAACCCCACTAGCTGTATTGCTATGGGTAATGAGGCAGCATTAATGCTGAACTGTGAGAATGCAGTCATGGTGTTTCGTTGAAGCGATTAAGTGGTATTTTGGTTAGTTATTAACCCTTTGGCACCAAATTGCCTGCTGTACTTCACAAAAGGCCCGAAGCTTAGAAGTAGGTTTCATATTTTTGACATAATAAATAAGAATATATTAGCTCAAAGCAATGTAAACTTGCATGTGATCGTGTATGAACTCGAAATGAGCCTTATGACAATCTTTCTACTCTCAATACAATGGAAATTGTAGAATTTTATGGGTATATAAATTCGTAGAAAGAATTTTCACATCACAGCAAATATTTTAAATTATATTATATTATATTACTAAATGGTAAACATCAGCTTCTGGCTTATGCCGATGATGTTAATATTCTGGGAGGAAGTATACATACTCTAAAGGAAAACGCAGAAGCTTTAGTAGCTGCTACTAGGGAGATTGGACTGGAAGTAAGTGCTGATAAAACTAAGTACACGGTCATGTCTCAAGATCAGAATGCAGGACGAAATCACAGTGTGAGGATTGATAATGGTACCTTCAAGAGGGTGGAAGAGTTTAAATATTTGGGAACAACTTTAACAAATCAAAATTCTATTCCAGAAGAAATTAAGAGCAGATTGAAGTCAGGAAATGGTTGCTATCATTCGGTGCAGAATCTTTTGTCTTCTAGTTTGTTATCCAAAAATTTAAAGATGATATATAGAACTATAATTTTGCCTTTTGTTTTGTATGGGTGTGAAACTTGGTAGCTGACATTGAGGGAGGAAAGGAAGCTGAGGGTGCCTGAGAATATGGTGTTGAGAATATTTGGACCTAGGAGGGACAAGGTAATGGGGGAATGGAGGAGACTGCATAACGAGGAGCTAAATGATCTGTACTCCTCACCCAATATTGTGCGGGTGAAAAAATCGAGAAGAATGAGATGGGCTGGGCATGAGGCGCGTATGGGTGAGGAGGGGGGGGGGTGAAATGCGGGGAATGTTTTGACTAGCTGCAAACCAGTTAGCTTCACAAGAAGGACTCTGCACCGTGGAATAAGTAAACAAATATTTTAATGTTTGTAACGAGTAACTGCAGTTATTTTTAGAAAAAAATCTACTCAATACCCTAAAATAATTAAGAACTGCATGTTTAAATATTCGCCATTCGTTTGTATGGACTTAAAGCGATCATTTAACAAACAACTATTAGCACTATCTTATGCTCTCTGACAACGCCTAGATCGCTACCTGGTGTCGAGTTTTCAAAATGATGCAATGTAAATCGCTGACACTCTTATATCTAGTTTGATTACAGTGAAAGTAATGCTGGACGTATAAATCAAGTGGGCCATGATTGGGCTCTATGAACGGCATATTACAATAAGTAGACAATGGCAAAGACATACGATTATTTATTTAAATTACTCTTAATTGGTGATTCTGGTGTTGGTAAAACGTGTGTACTGTTCAGGTTTTCAGAAGATGCATTCAATACAACGTTTATTTCGACTATAGGTAAGGCATTGTCTGTATATGAAGTTTAATAGTGGAGCATTATCGAGGTCCTTGGCGTAATGTGACCCAGTCATCCTACATTTTTTTTTGTGGGGCTGTGTAATTTTGCTGTTCTGTTCCATAGATCCGATGCATGGTGTCAGTGTATTTCATTTTATAAGGAAATGGATGAGGTTTTTAAGATCGTCACTTACCAGTAGAGCCTGATGTTACTGTAAGACACCGTACTTGACTAACCATATTTATAGCTTAGTGCTTGTATAAAATACCGTATGTCAGCGTTTCCGGTACTCTTCCGTGGTGAAGAGATTATTTCGGATACTGACGTGTTACCGCATACTGCGAAAGTATATTTCCGTCACCTCCCTTGACACCTGAAAATGTGATCTCAGAAGAAGCTTTCTCAAACTAATTAAAATACAATGACAGCATCGCCCATGAAGGGCGTCAAGCAGTCACTGATAACGTTTACCCTGTGACTTATGTTGACTAAGATGGAGATTAACAATAAATTCGGTATTCTGATGTCATATTTGATGGTATTTGCTATGACTATTCAACTTGTGTGTTAGAAGTATATTTCTGTAGCTTGAAACATTTGTAATGTATGTAAGAGCTATAGCATATTTTTTCTGTGTGTGTGTGTGTGTGATGGCTGTTTGGTGTCAAGGGGTGTGGTCATAATATGTTAGAAATGAAATGCTGATAAGTCATATTAACTCCTAGGATAATTTAGGGTGCATCCATGATCTTTTATACTACCTCTTCCTTGTGAGTTTTTTTAAGTGCATGCTGATTGTAAGTGTTGTTTGGTCACTGGACTTAAGGACTGTGATAGTAGTTAGATTTGGTATGCTCTGTGCATTGAAAAGGATGCTTTCTTGACATATTCAGAATTGGTAAAGCCTGTGAAGGTACTCCTATATCTGTGCACTGTACAAAGGTAGCATATAAGAGGAGTGAAAATAAGACTTGCAGTGTAGATCTTTGTAGTAGCAGAGATGTGTGGTAACAATTATGCTTTGCTACTTCATTCCATATTTAGAGCCATAGTTCATATTGCACAAGCCACTGGGAGGGACCAAGATTTTTACTGACATGATATTGATAAGACAGAATACTGCTTCTGTTGAAATTGAACTCCTGTCATTCATTTTATAGTCACTGGACTAACTCAGCTGTTAGAGCTCAGCTCATGTAGTAACATTTTACAGACAGTATGTCTGCAGTTGGCCCCAGTAATCAGTTGATTCTTGTTTCGAACCGTGGCATGATTTGGATTGAATATGCTAATTCTAGTGTCAAGCAGTAGACTGTTGTGAGTGGGGAAGTCTGTTATCACAGCTGCTGTTAGCCATTACAAGCAGAGCAGCAACTGTATGAACTGAATGCTGTAACATTGAACTGTATGTATTTTATATGATTCTTGCAGCAAAGACCGATTACTTACCTATGCAGCATTAATTGATTTGTCTTTGTAATAGTGATACATTGTGTCTACTGGGAGGTAGGAACTGAACATTTATTTATTATGTAGATGAATTTCAAGGTTCATAGTGTTCATTCACACAATTTTCTCTTTTAGGTATAGATTTCAAAATTAGAACAATAGAATTGGATGGGAAAAAAATCAAACTTCAAATATGGTAAGTTGTATTTCTGTCTGTCATTTTGTTGTTGTTTTGTACACACTAGCAGCATATAGGTACAGTCTGCACAAATTTACTGATCACATTTCAATGAAGATTTGGGTCTTCTTTGGTATGTTTTGGCATAACATGTACTAACAACCTGAAGGAATGTGCTGCTTATATCTTCATTTTAGAAGTGATCTGGAAGATGAAAGCAGCACATTCCTCTGAAGTAAGTGGCATTGTGTGCTGAAGTACCGTCACCTTCACGTTCATTGTGTGCTGAAGTACCGTCACCTTCATGTTCATTGTGTGCTGAAGTACCGTCACCGTCATGTTCATTGTGTGCTGAAGTACTGTCACTTTCATGTTCATTTTGTGCTGAAGTACCATCACCTTCATGTTCATTGTGTGCTGAAGTACCGTCACCTTCATGTTCACAGCTGTGAGAACCTCAGATCTCAGATTTAAATGAATTTTTGTATTGGAGATCAGCAGGAAGTGCTGTGCACACTTAATTACAGTCTGTGTCTGTCCGCTGTTGGTACAGATGCACATCAAGTGTAAATGTAACTTAAAGCATTTTCTCTGCACTTGCTCACTGTACAGAACATTTGTGTATTAAGGTCAGAAACGCTGTGTGTCTTGTGTGTTGTTTGTATGTTGGGTACTTATGGCAATGAGAAGGAAAATGACTGATGGTGTAGTGTGATTTGGTTTGCAGTAGTGATATTATGTCATCTGTCATGATGGTCTAGTGTGATTTGGTTTGCAGTAGTGATATTATGTCATCTGTCATTATCGTTATCTACCTAGTTTGGATTCATGTTGGCTTATTCTGACTCTGTAATCTGGCAGCCATTTGTACAGTCAGCAAGTGAGTAGCAAAGCCACTGACATGTGAAATACCACAGCATTGCCAAGGCAGTAGTCACAGGTTTGTTCCAGTGTGTCACTGCATGTATTAGTGTGAAGCCAGTTGGCTCAGGTAGTACTACTTCTGCATATGTAAGTCTTCTGGGTGGTGATGCTATGTCATGAGGCAAGTAGTTCTGATTGTTGTGAACAACTGAGGTGTCTTCATCTTCGGGGTTCAGGTTCACTTACCGTAGGACACGGTGTCACATCTTGCACAATAATACTGGTCACTTGTATTCAGAAGTACCTGTTTTGTATCTTGACCACGATACCACACATCCTAGCTTTCTGTAGCTTTCCTCTGCCCATGCAGCCAAATGCTAGAATAATATCTCATTTGTATCATAACTGTTTATTTCCATGTCTCTTGTAATTCTGCAGTCATCCAACTGTTCAATAATATGTAGGCTGTGATACTACCAGTAGTATTACTGAACCATAGTTAAGAAAAAAGAAGGTATTCATTGTGTTAGAACTGACAGGAAAATGAAATTTGCAACCTCTGTACATTTTTTGTTTGCTTTCCCGTACTTTTTTTTTAAATATATTTCTGTGTTGTGTAAACACTTGGGACTGTAAGAAATGTGTTTCAGAATAAATACACACAGCAGTTTAAGTAAAAATCTTAATTAAACTATGTACATGTTAAGGCAAAGTGAGTGAGAAATAGACTGGTCAGGGACTGATCTTACAAAACAAGTTATTTTGTTCCTTCAGGGATACGGCAGGGCAAGAGAGGTTTCGCACAATCACCACTGCATATTACCGAGGAGCGATGGGCATCATGCTGGTATATGATATTACCAATGAGAAGAGCTTTGAGAATATCAAGAACTGGATCCGTAACATCGAGGAAAATGCCTCAGCTGATGTGGAGAAGATGCTGTTAGGAAACAAATGTGAACTGAACGAGAAGAGACAGGTCTGCTTCTTGTTGTAGGATATGTTGTCCTGCAGCCTATCGTTTGTCACCTGCCATCACCAATAAATAAGATATGTGAGCAGTTGGCTGAATGGATTATGTTAAAATGACACACAAGCCAACAGAAATTGGCACTTGATAGTTGTCATATTAATATTTCTATATGAAACCACAACTGTCCACATGATTTCCACATTTGTGTAACAGTGTTTATGAAAAGAAGTGCGAAGGGAATGTGTGAACAGGTGCAAGACCAGTGAGACTGGAACATAGTGTGAGGTTAACATTACATGTAGAGTACAGTTGGGAGGTGCAGAGTGTGGAAAAATGTAAAGTAAATACAGAAATTTGGTGGGGAAACTTCTTGGACAGCAACTGCATGGAAAAACTGATTAGAACCTGGAAGTTTAGACCATTTGACATAGTGGTTACTATATGTATTACATGCTTTTTTACATTTGAGGTATGTACATTTTGGCCTGCACCTACCACCATCCTGTGCCATTGTCACGAAATCTGGGAACCTTAACTTCCTAAGAACCCTTTGGGGCTGTCCAGGCCTGTAATGGGACAGCTTTTACATTTTGGCCTGCACAGCATTTTTACATATTTCTTACTATTCTTGCAGAAAATGGCGATTATTTTTGTTTATAGTGTTGATTGATGTTTGTAATGGAGATGGCCGCTGTAAATGGTTAATAGTAAATAGCAAAATGTATGATGGGACTGAGTGCGGACTGTGAACTGTATGACAGGGAAAGAGTGGGGACTGTGGACTGTATGACAGGGACAAAATGGGGACTGTGAACTGTATGACAGGGACATAGTGGGGACTGTGAACTGTATGACAGGGACAGAGTGGGGACTGTGAACTGTATGACAGGGACAGAGTGGGGATTGTGAACTGTATGACAGGGACATAGTGGGGACTGTGAACTGTATGACAGGGACAGAGTGGGGACTGTGAACTGTATGACAGGGACAGAGTGGGGACTGTGAACTGTATGACAGGGACATAGTGGGGACTGTGAACTGTATGACAGGGACATAGTGGGGACTGTGAACTTTATGACAGGGACATGCAGAGGATTGTGAATTGGTTGATGAGTGCCTCAGACGACAGTTGCTATTAGCTGTGGTGAATCATTGGCATCAAGGCTGTCCTGTGAAGGCATTGCTCCAGTGTTCCTTAACATTCAGTTCTGGATTGAAGTGAGTGGTTAGCTGTAGACCCAGGCTTCTGTAGTCTCGGGACGGAGCCCCATAACGTCACAGAGCCTGTCTGGATGTAGTAGCAAAGAAAGTGACCTCAGCTGGGAGTTGAATCCTGTCATAATATGGAGGAAATGCCATTGCCAAAATTAAGGACAGTTTAGTGTGAAAATCAATTTTAATGTTTGTGAATGAACTGTTTGTTACCAGTTGTGCAGTACTCAATGCACATGTAACACTGTGTTGCAGGTCACAAGAGAAAGAGGCGAACAGCTAGCAATAGAATATGGAATCAAGTTCATGGAGACAAGTGCCAAGGCCTCTATCCATGTGGAGGAGGCATTCTTTACACTGGCTAGGGATATCAAGACAAAAATGGAGAAGAAACTGGTAAGTTGATTTTTTCCCCCCCAGTAATTGCTGTATTTGATGGGGTACATGAAGTGACCGGTGTGTGAAGCTGACCGTTTACCATGTCTACTACCGAGTTACAACTGAGCGGAGCCATGTCTGTACTCACCCTGTAGCCTTCATGGCTTGGGCAGTGCAATGCTTTGTCTGCGTTTTGTGGTAACATATTATATTTGTGATGTGCTGGTTCTGGCCGATGTACTTGTATGTCTCATTTATCCCCTCATGCATTTGGGAGTTAAAAAGAATTGTGCATATTAGTCGTGCAGTACTTTCTGGCATTATTTCATAAAGTTTTGTCAGATGGTGTAGTTTGGTCATTAGCAAAGATGTGTAAAGCACATTCTGTAACAGTGAAAATTGGGTTTTGTGCCAAAGTGCAGATGGCTGGATGCTGTGCGAAGATGGTAGGTTTTGTGCCAAGCCTAAGACAGTACCATGTCTCTGGTTGTGTTATAGCTCAGATGGTTAGATGCGTCATAATGCAGGTGGTAAACATCAAAATGTAGCTCAGGGTGTGTGGTGTTTGGTCATAGTTCAGAAAACCAGATGTCAGCTTCTTGCCAAGGAGTCCTGGGTTCATTCCTTCTTAGTTAGCTTTCCACCTATGTCTTGGCACTTGGTTTTCCTTAAAGAGTGTTATTAACCCTTATCCTGCTAATGTGGAGTATATGGTGAGCTCTTAATAATGTCAGCAGATGGCAGATGGGATTTAACTTGGTGTTTAAAGGGTTAAGGATGCTTCAGTGACCGTCATTATGTGGCACTGATGGAAGATGAATATGGAGCATAGGTGAAATGGTACTGAAAGGGAGAACTGATGTACTGAAAGGGAGAACTGATGCACTGAAAGGGAGAACTGATGTACTGAAAGGGAGAACTGATGCACTGAAAGGGAGAACTGATGTACTGAAAGAGAAGCCTGTTTCAGTGCCTTTCTGTCTTGCACAAATCCTGTACAGACTGGTATTTGGTCACACTCAGAGAAGAGGAGTTCAGTTTAACTGTTAGTGTGGCTGTTGTAACTGCAGCTGTTACAGTGCATTGTAAGGCTATGTTGTACAGTGCATTGTAAGGCTGTGTTGTACATCATGCAATTACATGGTGGCTTCTGTCTGTGGAGCCTTGGGTTCAGTCCCAGGTGGCCTCATGTGAGATTTGTGGCATACAAATTGACACTGGAGCTGATTTCTAAGTTTTACCTGCTGCTGATTGCCATTCTGCCATTGCTCCATACCCTTCGTAACTGCGTGGCAGACCTTCTTCCTTGTATGTTTAGAGTTCTGTCCCTCCGACCGGCATTGTGCTGCTTGCACTGTGAGGAGTTTAATGAAATGTGTGTCTGATGTGTATCACTTGTTCATTCTGTATCTAATGTGTTTCTCTTTTCTTTTTATTCTGATTTCGCAAATCATCTGGTCTTATCATGGCAGAAGGTAAAATGTGCTCTTTATCATTCGTATGCATGGTGTACTGTAACATTTGTCTTAATGTTTTCAGTCTCTGTTGTCAGTTATTGATAAATTCTGAAACTGCAGTGTATGCATGAGGGCCACAGTGTATGCATGAGGGCCACAGTGAATTGCAGAGGTATTGTACGAGGGGCAGCTGATAAGTAATGCACACAGCGAAATATCTTGAAAAAGAGACCATGTATTTAAACAAATGAAAGTAGGAAGTAAAGTACAATATTTTAGCTACAGATTGACATACTTATTTTTCGACATAGTCGCCTTGTCGTTCAGTACATTTTTCCCAACGTAAAACAAGTTTACGCATGCCGTCAATGAAGAATTCAGGTGTTCTTTGTTTGATCCATGATGTCACAGCTTGCTTCACTTCATCATCTGAGGTGAAATGAGTCCCCTTGAGATCACTCTTGAGGTGAGGAAAGAAATGGAAATCACTTGGCGCCAAGTCAGGGCTGTAGGGCGGATGGGAGAGAACCTCAAACTACAGCGTCTCCAGAGCGTCAATTGTTGCGCGAGCAGTGTGCGGTCTTGCATTGTCATGAGGCAACAAAATCCGCAATGTTGACCGCCTAACTCAACACTCTTTCTTCAGACATTCCTAGCCTACCTGCTATCTGCTTCTGGGTGATACGGCGGTCATGCTTGATCAGTTCATCAACCTGTTTTTGATGCTTGTCATCTGTC
>Ga0123357_10013158_pt1 | contig 10716 bp, 7 predicted proteins | sample TergutEmb28metaG_FD_89873 | JGI IMG/M metagenome (GOLD analysis project Ga0123357, IMG submission 89873) | Embiratermes neotenicus P4 segment gut microbial communities from Petit-Saut dam, French Guiana - Emb289 P4 | ecosystem: Host-associated > Arthropoda: Insects > Digestive system > Gut ...
CGTAATCACTTCCCACATTCTAGCTGCTTACCAACGTTACCATTAAACACCAGTACTTCTGTTCCTCTATTTCCTACTATGCCACCATGTTGATTTCCACCACGGGTACGAGCGCAAGTAGTACTCTGTGCACAGATCTATATTCAACCGGACCACAGAAAGACACGGACACAACCGCAGTTATGGGACCCATTGGAATCAAAATGCTGTTGAATTCGTTGATGTTTTGCTAGTATGATGACCACAGATCATACATACATGACATAGTAGCCTTTGGTGCACCTCAATCTATGGACCTAGTCTTTTATTAATGTGTGTTCGTGGCCATCTTGGAGGCGGGAATTTCAGGTAATTGTTATTTATAGCACGGGTTGGTTTTAAAGCGAGATTTAATTCGTAACGTGTCTGTGATCTACTTACTGCCGAAATAAACATTGGTATTATATAATGTGTATATTTTGTTGGGGGCGCGTTGCTTCATTATGTTTTGAGACTAAGGTATAAACCTGATGCATATAGTAGCACATCTGACCTTGTGAAATAGCAAAGTCTCCTGTTCTAGTTAAAGGTGAGTTCACATTATACTATTGAATTATTCAATTTGTTTATTTTACTCCATACCTACTTTACGGAGCAGAGTCCTTGAGAAGCTAACCAGTTCTCAGCTAGTAAAGAAATTCCCCACATTTTATAGAACCCGAAGGTTCATTATCGCCCTCCACCTGTCCCTATTCCGAGCAGCATCAATGCAGTCCACGCCCACCCATCCTACTTCCTCAAGATCCGTTTTAATATTATACGTATGCACTTTATTCATTGTACTGTTGTGATATTCTATAGTTATTACAGGTATGCGCTACATAACGACGTTTCGGTCAACGACGGACCGCATATACAATGTTGGTCCCATAAGATTATGTTATTATTTATAAAATATATAATATAATAATACCATTGTGTTACAGTTGCCTACAGCATTCAGTACAGTAACATGCTGTATGGGTTTGTAGTCTAGGTGTGTATTAGGCTATACTATCTAGGTTTATGTAAGTAAAAACTAGGAATAAAAATAATTTACACCATCCAATAGCTAACTTATCAAAATTCAATAACGGAGCTTATATATCAGGTATAAAAGTTTTTAACCACCTTCCTCAATATATTAAAGCTTTGACTAATGATAACGAATATTTTAAATCCACATTGAAGAGGTTCTTATATCATCATTCTTTCTACTCAATGAATGAATATTATGAATATAAGGAAGACAGAAAAATATAAACCTTAAGAGGCTGATTCACTCATACATTATTTTAACCCTGTTAATGGTATAGGATAATGATAACAACATGCATCTTAATTGTAATTATTTTAATCCTGTTAATAGTGTGTGATACTGGTAACTCACACAACTTAAATGTAATTGTTCTGATGTTATAATTGTTAATAAGTATATGACAATTATATTATAATTATATTTAAGCATTTGACATCTGTATTTTAACAGATATTTATACAACTACTTTGACAATTTCCACATCCTTGGTACTTTACCTGTATATGGATATACAGAAAATAAAGTGAATGAATGAATTATTAGTGTGTAACTGATCGACTTGAGTTGGATTGTTCTATTTCTGTGCTACAACAGATGCTTGCCATAGCATACACATCATGACATTATATAGTGTATTCATATCTATGTTGACTATTCCTATATCTAAATGGGGTTTATTCCAAAAGATCCATGGAATGTCAAATACAAACAAACAAACCACCAATGCAGACAATATAACAAGAACAGAAAGACATTATCCTTTGTGGGATGGCTGACAATTCTGTACCTCTAAGAATGCACAAAAAATGGCTGACAACTATGTACTTCTAAGAACGCGAAGTCCTTTGTGGGACTGTGAATACCTTGGTGTCTTAAAGAATGCAAGCTCCAATTTCACTTGAAAGGGAATGTCAGACATCTAAGAACTTCACTGAACAGTAGGATTAACAATTTTTATAGGGTAGTACAAACCAAGGCTATGTACCCTATCATACCAGTTCTGGATAGAACAATTTGTAGGAAGTGTGAAAGTCTTACTTCTGAGTACTGTCACCGATTCTATAATATACTCAGTAGTACCTGCTGCTTATTATAATGCTCTTCAGTGAATCAAAAACTGGTAAGTGTAAAAAGGAGTGTTGTTTTTCATGATATCTACTTTCTGAAAATTAATCTTGAATATTTATGTAACACTTTAAATTCTATTCAGTTTTAAATCCAAAACTTTTCTGACTGTAAAACACCAAATGAACAAAATGATTTACTAAGATTCAGCTGTCCAATTTTTTTCAAGATAACTGCACAGTTACACAATACATTCTTAATACAGCGTTAAGTAAACTTGTTACAACAAAGTTACCCGCCATTAATTTCTTTTGCAAAGACGACAGAATTACTATCCCTGTGATCATTCTGCCTCTGCCAGTTATGTAGATGGAGATTTGATCAATGCTGTCATGCCCTACACAATCCATTCACTAACATGTCTCTCTGCTAGTAGAAAATTTTCAAGTTTTTATACAAACGATGCTATGCTACGCTACTACGCAGTATTTTAAAACTTCAAGATTTTAAAAGTGTACACTTTATGAATTGACTCAACTGGTATTTTATAAGTGTTACCAGTCCACACATTACATATCATCACCACTTAGCTGGCATGGAGCTACAAATGGCAGGCTGCAGCAGGCAAGATGCAGCTATCTGAGAATATGTTGTGTCTTACCTAAAGCCTTTCTCTTTCAGTAGTGGTATGTATTTTTTTTTAATCAGACAGTGCTTTCTCACTGTTGTGTTGGTGGTGGGATTTAGGGGAAGGTGCATCTTGTCCAGCAGGGAACCGTCTGAGCAGATATAACCAAGAAGCAGAACTTACATGAAGTGACACATTGCTAAAACTGTTTTCTCATTTGGAGTAAATCATGCTGGGCTCTGTTTATATGTTGATATGGTGCCAAATCTTTTATCAATGTAATTTTGGCTAACTCTTAACTGTTCTTCCAAATTTTTTTTGAAGCCACATACAATATAAAGAAATTGCAGCTGTTCATTACCAAAATTTCTTTCCTTACTCTGCTCAGTTTTGACATTATATTATGATAACTGACGGTGGCAGGATAGGTACTAGAGTTTCAAGTTATGTTCAAATTTCACTTGAAACACAGCGACCACATAGCTTTACACTGCTATCCAGTGAACAATGGCTGGATGAGGCAAAAACAAGTATGCTGCAAGTTTTATCCCGAACTACATTACCACTGACTGCCGCAACTAAACATTTAGTCCACTTTGTACTTCAAGTAATGAGCAGATCCTTTGTTACTGCTTCCTTGATCCATAAACAGCAGTGTGGATTTTCTTCCTAAGTCCCATGTTTTGAATATGGCGGTAGGTGGAGTAATACAATTTACATATGTACTTTATGTATCTAGAGGTATATAAGCCCAACATACAGCTGAATTTGTGTGTTAAGTATATTAAGTATATAGCTTGCAGTCTGACTTTATATGACATTGGTGGTGATGTGATGAGCCAAGCAGCCATACATGGAGTTTAACAATGTGTAACTCAGAGATGTTGTGAAGTTTCATTATACTGAGATTGCAAACGAGATCTTGCCATCTCCAATGAAACACTTCCTAACGCCGTATGGTATTTGTTGTTGTCATATATGGTGTATTATTTGGCTCTGGATTGTGTCTTCACAACATGGCTTCCTTATACATAACATTGGACAGAATGAGGAGACCTGAAAGAGTTCTTGGTCTAATGATTATAATGATATTTCAAAATCAGTCATTTTTATGATAGTATACACCACATATTATTATGTCAATTACATTTTTTTTCCCCTCCCCTTGAGAAGAAGAGAGTACTTGACCTCCATATTTGCAAGACAACATACAGAGAGACTTTCTTGCAACAAAACTGCTTACTTCATATTCAGGATGACAGCACTTCTTTAGACCGGCAGACTGATATATTCGACTCAGTGCAGGTATATCCAAAATATACTGACAAAACTTCAGTTACTGTCTGCCCAAGAGCAAAGTCTGTCAATATTTCAAATGGTTTCACCCTGCATCATTCTGTTCACAGACTCTTCTTGTGTTCATATTTGTGCAACTTCTTCCAGTCTTCAGCTGAAAAAGAATTTATGTCAGTGAAAAGACTATGTATAGAACAATACATAATGGGATGAAGAAACAAGAATGGCATTGATTGTGGTACATATTCTGCTTGCACAGGCCTTCCATAACCATTTTACTGCTACATTACAGTGATTAATAGCAGCCCCCCCTTCCATCAAACATGTAACTGCATTATTTTCAGTTTGAAAAATTACTTTACATATGAAGTCAGTATTACTGTCCCTAAAACTGTCACCTCAATCTATTTCACTCCAACACAACACATTTGTGGATACCATGATAGAGTCAAGTGCATGTGTCTTTAGATACACTACGACCAGAATGCAACACTTAACAAATACAATTCAAAACTATTCATAAAATACACCTATGGCTCTAAATACCAGCCACACAAAAGGTTTGCAAAATTTCAAATGAGTTTTTTTGAACAGGAATGGACAACTTAATGGATGGCACTGAGTCACCACTACAGTGAGGTGGTCAAATCTACAATGTGTGTTCAAGAAGTTTTCAGATTAAGCAAGCTGTTTTTTCAAAATTATGATGAAAAGGCATGGTTTATCAGATTCTCTGGATCCTGCTATTTTTTATTCAGTCCTGTTTTTGACAAGGAAATACCACCATATAGAGGAATTGCACATTGCTGATCTTTTAAAAACTGTATATGGAATGTTGGGAAAAATGGAAAAGTCGTTACAACTGTATTGATGTAAGACCGGATGATTTCAAAGTGGCAACGTTTAATAACACGCATCTGGTATTTTGTATTGTGTTTCACTCACCATCAGACCACAAACGTTCTCAACAGAACCTTCATCAGAATTTCAAGCTCACACAGCCATTAATATACAGATCCAAACCATCGAACCAAAAGACAGAAAACTTAGTCTCTATAGCTTTTACTGTGGACAAAAGTAATGTACCTTTGCTATGCAGACCCCAAAACTTAACGAGTTTAGGTTCATCATGTGGCAAAAACAGCCTACTTCGTAAAGAACCCTTGCAAAAGAGGGAGTACAGGCATTTTATTTAAGGATACCATCAGTTGCCACGCTTAAATAACGGTAGTAGGTGAATAAAGTAAGAACCGTGCACACTACTGGAACAGTACTGACAGGGGGGAAATCCAAAGTACTTTAAGGAAAGCCTGTTCCAGTGCCACTTCTGTCCACCAAAAATCTACATGAACTGGCCTGGAATTCAACCCTGCCCTCCACAGTGCTAAAAGAACATCCTGTCAGTGAAAACCATTATGTCAACAAAACCAAATCACTGGCCTTACCCTGACACTTTTTACTGCAGTAGTGCTTGGGTTCTGGGAATGCTTCTTCCACACATCTCTTGCATCTCTTATAAGTACCGCATGAAGGTTCAGGTCTGTTGCAGTTAGCACATGTTCTTCGTCCATCTGTTGCATAAAACACTTGTATTAACATTAATTTTCAGACTGATAATCATACAGTTTGTACATATCATGCTTTCTTGTACTGATATACTACAAATGATCTTTATCTTCTAAAGAGGCGTGGCTAGCTAAAACACTTTTAAATTTTGTAGCAATACTGTATATTTATATAGGCATACACTGAAGTTTGGTCCAATATTATGAAAGGGTGCTGATAAGTCCTTAGCCCGACCAGGAAGGAAACAAGCTACAGCGACCAAACTCGGGATTTATTCAACATACTTCCCACTAAACTCAATACACTTCTTATCCTGTTGCTCTAACTTTTGCAAGCCACTCAAAAAATTTTCAGAAAGTTGTCCATCCAACCAGGTCCGCGCAGCAGCAATGAACTCCGCGTCGGACGAAAAGTGGCGACCTATCAATCGTTTTTTTCAGTCCCGGGAACAGGTGGTAGTCCGACGGGGCCAGAACTGGAGGACAGGGTGGAGATCATGACACTGGAAGCCCAGGTAGGCCAGTTTCCTCTTGGTTGCAAGTGCCCACTAATACCCCGCATTGATAGTGTGGCCCTTTGGAATATAATCATTGAGGAGGATGCCATCTTGATCCTGAAAAGCCGATGCGAGAACTTTTCCAGCGGATTTTTGCACTCGGAATTTTTTGGGGCGGGGTGAGCCACTATGCCGCCAATCCACTGATTGTTGCTTTGTCTCCGGGTCATAGTGATATAACCAGGTTTTGTCCATGGTCTCCAATTGCGACAGGAAATCATTTGGATCACGCTGAAAAAATTCCAAAAGTTACTCAGACGACTGGCACCATTGACATTTTTGATCCGTGTTCAGGCATTTCGGGACCCACTTCCCAGAGAGCTTCCGCATGTCCAAATCTTCGTGAATGATGGGCCCAACCCGCTCACGTATGATGCCCAGTTGCTCAGCTATTGATTTAGCCGAAATCTGGCGGTCTTCCAAGATTAGCTCATGAATTTGATCAATAATCTCCGGGGTGGTCACTGTTTTGGGTCGTCCAGGACGAAGCACACAGGTGGAAAAATCACCACGTTTAAACTGGGCCACCCAGTTTTTGACGGTTGCATACAATGGTGCATGTCCCCCTAATGTTTTTGTCATAATGGCGTGAATTTCCTTCAGCGCCTTGCCTTGCAGGGGAAAAAAAACATGACAGCTCATGTCTCCATGTTGAAATCACGTGCGTCGCGTGACATGCTTCCTTTCAGCCTCTGTAACAAGAAAAGACTTGCAATTCGGCACATGAACAGGCCCCTTTCCAACGGCCTATGTCCTATGACATCGAGTAGGAGGTCAGGCTAAGGACTTACCAGCACCCCCTCATAGCTGTGCTGACACAGCATGTTTAAGAGCATGCAAGACATTATTTAACTGGCTGTAATGCAAGTAACGATTTTCTACTGGCACATTGTGAAATAATGTTATGATACTAGCCAATTACATAATGGATATCAGCTTCACTATATGAACCTGTTTCCACTGACACCAAGATGAAGGTGCCATACTAGCTTCTTTATATTAGTTTGTTGTACAAAACCACTGGTAAACTGCAAAATACAATTCACTGAACTTGTGCATCCATTACAAGTAATTCCAAGTGAATCTTTGGCTTCCAAATGCAATTTATAGTAATGACCATATATCCAGTATGTATAATTTTGTACTGCTGTTGTACAGCGAACAAAGAACTCCTGTGTGTGTAGCAGTATACTGTATATTGTCAATTGTATCACCTAAATCATCTGTCCCTTTGCATGCCTGAGAAGTGTATGGATGGACTGGAAGTAAAGTGGCATGTACAAGGTGCAGTCCAGAAGTAATGCATAAATTTTTATTGTGACTGTACAAGAGTTGCTGCTGCAACCCCGCTGATGGCGAAAGAAGCGGCTGACCTTGGGCTTGGAGAGAGCCACCAGTCAGTCTCCAGGGGCCAGTGCATGCAGACTCAAATGTAGTTTCTGTAAGTGACTATTTTGATACTGATAATTATGGAGTTCTCACAAAAAGAACAGCGTTTCATAAAATGTTTTTGTGCAAAAAGGTGAAACTGTGTTAATATTCATCGTGAACTTGTCTTGGTTTGTGGGGATAGTGCTCTGGACTACAGCAATGTGAACAGATGGATGGCAAAATTTAAAAAGTGAAGTATGTCCAGCACCGACTTGCCGCGCCCAGGGCGACCGAGCTCATCTCACACAGATGCCAACAAAGAACGTGTTGAAAATCTCATTCTCAGTGACCGCCGAGTTATTGTAGAGGATATTTGTGCTCATATGGGCCTAACTCATGGGACAGTGATGAGAATCATTAAAGAAGACTTGCAAATGACAAAAGTGAGTGCTCACTGGGTGCCAAAAATGCTTGACGACAGCAAGAAGGAAATTCGAATGACCTGCTCTGAAGAAATGTTGACAAGACACCACTCTGATCCGCATTTTCTGGAGAAGCTGGTCACTATGGATGAGACATGGATCCCCCTGTTCAATCCCGAAACAAAAAGGCAGTCAAAACAATGGAAACATTCAGACTCGCTACCCCCGAAAAAATTCCAAGTTGGCACATCTGCAGAGAAAATTCTCTATTCAGTTTTCTGGGACCAGAAGGGCGTTATTCTCTCATATCCTCTCCCAAAGGGCATGACCATCACCAGAGAATGTTACAGAGACATTCTGAAGAATCAGTTGTTGCCTGCAGTTGCAGAAAAGCAACCTGAATTGGTGGGGAACTTCATTCTCCATCAAGACAACGCTCCACCACACAAGGCTCGAATTGTCACAGAATTGATGGTGGAACAGGGAATTGACACACTTCGACATCCTCCCTATTCACCTGACCTTGCTCCGAGCAATTACTGGATGTATGACACCCTGAAACTCTCTCTCCAAGGAAGAAAATTTCCTTCGAGATCAAGTCTAGGTTCAGCAGTTTACGAGTCTCTAAAACACATACCTAAAGACTATTATAAAAATGCTATGAAAAGTGGGTTGGGCATTGGCAATTGTGTCCAGATAGAGGAGGAGACTATGTAGAAAAATAACTTTGGTGTTATAGATGACTTTATGCAATTAAATATATTTGAGAATTTTTTATGCCTTAATTCTGGACTGTGCCTCGTATTCTTAGCCTCAGCATTAGGCGGTGGCAAGTGGTCAGCTTCACACTCTGTCTGCTTTACCCCTGGGGAAAGTTCCCGCAGAACCCCAAAGCCTGTATTTATGTCTCAGAAAAGAGAAAAATCTCCTCTGTCACCTCAAGACACTATTTCATATGCATTATCACTTCACTTACCATTAACTACAGACCCCCTTCATACATTCTGCACGACAATCCTACTTCTGCCAATATCAGTGTGTTTTTAAAAAAAAAAAAAAACATAGCAACCGCTGTCAGCTGGTTTTTAAGTTCAGGAAACGATAAGAAATAGGTACCTCACATGTGGTTAATTAAATCAGAAGAGTGAAGGTAACAGCAACTTACTGTGTTATTTATAAATGACTATAACCCACCTCAGTTCATCAGTCATTTCACATGTCTCATTTCAGGGAATCTAGGTATTTCTAAGTTGCAAAAGTAATTTCATAAGTAACTGGCCATGATAAAATATTTTCTTTGTATTATTTCACAAAATCTTTAAGGTTACAGCTGTTTATGTATATGGATGTGACAAAACTTTATGTACTTCTTCTTGGTGTAATTTCAACACAACTTATCACATCCTGGGTACAGAGCAGACTAATCACTTTCATTAGGGTTTCAAAACTCATACAGTTTCAAATACATCCCATTTAAATTTCCTTGCTGTTCCCAATTGACTGACTGTTAAATTTCAATACTATGTAATAGGTCCAAAAGTTGAAATTTTGAGTATGCTATCTATAATGGCTGCTACTTACTTAATGCTGTTTCCCATGTTGTAACTCATATGAACCCCTACACCCGTCCTACTGGTTTTTCTTAACGTGCAAGTGCGACTACCATGGTATCCTTCCCAGCAAGATTTAAAGATCCAAAAGATGTCAAAGTATACAATTTTGACTATTACAGAAAGTTCCCTAAACCATTAATTCTGACAGTGAAAAATGGCCAACCTGGTAACTCACAATACAGAGCCTTTACAATTTCCTTTCCACCCTAAACTAAATCACTAACTTTGAACAAATCTCTCCTATTTACCAAACGTATAATTTTGACATCTAATAAGGAATTAAACCACATATAATGGTTACATGACTGGTACGGAAAATGGTACAATAATCACTGCAGTGCATACACGCGCGCACACATGCACCCATCTGGGGAAGTATGGGCTCTCAAAAGGGATATTCTTTCCAGCTAGGTGGCAAACTGCTCAATTATCAGAACACGTGAATTAAAAGCTTACAGTTTTATGGTTTCAAAAGGGGTGAGGGATATCCTGAATAGGTATAAGTGAGGACTTTGCCCCATGGAGTTAGCACATTAGAAATATCTGAAAACCTTATAGGTAACAATAATAATGTGCTGTAGTGAAGTGGAAAAATTAAATGTATGGCATATGAGAAACCGACAGAATTAAAACCTACTCTTTTGTTTCTGCACCAAATTTTGTCAAAATGCTCATATTTTAATGATCTGTAAAGCTAATGCAGTGCAACCAACAGCATTATGAAGACTCAACCAGACAGCAGCCTTTCGTAGAGTGTAGTCTACAGTGTACGCTAAGTTACAAAACTTATACGCAGTGTAGCTAGTAAATGAACGGATTATATGTAACAGTCAGTCAGTTCCACCTCTACAGAGGCAAGAAACTGGAAACACTGCGAGCTTTCTTTCTAAAAAGAAATCGTGTTATGTGCTTCACTGTAATAAGCAGAGAAAGTACAAAAAGATTACTGTTATTGTGGCCTGTCATTTCAACACTTCATTCAAAGTCACTATGTCAGTAAGTATCAGGACACGTACATACCAGATAATGTGTAGGCTTGTGAAGACATACTGTGTTGTGCTGCACCATCTCCGACTTTCATGGCAACCATTTGAGTGGTCAATGTGTTACCTTCTTTGTCACCAACACTACTGTAGCCACCA
>Ga0123357_10013159_pt1 | contig 10716 bp, 4 predicted proteins | sample TergutEmb28metaG_FD_89873 | JGI IMG/M metagenome (GOLD analysis project Ga0123357, IMG submission 89873) | Embiratermes neotenicus P4 segment gut microbial communities from Petit-Saut dam, French Guiana - Emb289 P4 | ecosystem: Host-associated > Arthropoda: Insects > Digestive system > Gut ...
ATAAAATGTGAATAATACAGGAACCAAATACGTTAGAATTATGAAACAAACTGCATTTTGAAGAGGAAAAAACGGAGAGTATATACCATGTTTAAAATATTCAGTACCTGTATTTGTTGAATATAATTTGTTGTATATAAAATGCAGCGTTTAGGGGTTAGCGGTGCGGTACGACAACTATAGTCGTAGTTAGGCGTCGAATGGTTAAGAATGAGTGGAACTGTATCTCTACTGCGCCCGTGTGCCTTCCTGGCGGGAGAGAAAAAAAATTACTTTTTTTTACTTTAGCAATTTTGTACCCGAAAAATGGTGGGAACCCATATATATATATATATACATATATACATACATATATATTATCGTCATATCGAGCCCGGCAATTTTGTCGTATGGAAACACTGCGTTTGCCGGGACATTCCCTTACAGCTACGGTGCTCAGGAAAGCGTCAGAGGAAATGCAGATAAAAAAAGCATTTTTAAATAAGGCTTACGGCGATCACTAGTACCAACAAATTTAGACCACGATTTATTATATGACAAGTTTTAATCTACAACAATTTCGTGAAATTAAGATTTAGTTTCAGAGTTTCTGTGATTCAGCTTTTGTTAATTTCTTAAGCGTATATACAAATTTTCTCTATTTATGTGACTAGTCTTCGTATTATAATCATAAAAAGAACATTACTCTTTTTTGCACGTGCGTGTAAATACATAAATATGTTAAATTCCAGGACTGTAATCCGAGAACTCGTTTATGTTCTCCATTATATCTACGATAGTTTGTAAGCAATAAAGACCCTCGTTTAAGTCAACTATTCGAACGATACAATTACTTTGACCTTAATTAATTTTGTATTGAAACTGTTTCCTGTGCAAGCAGAGCTTTTGTTTCTCGCACTCATACTTTGAATCTTACGCGGTATGACGTATTAAGGTACTACGCAATCCTTACGTCATCTGTAATGACTACTGTAACGACCGGTCTTTGCTGCAATATTGTTTTAAAGCAGGCAATGTTGGTCCAGTCTTATACTCCGGTAAAAGAATATGAAATACTGCACCACTTGTGTCATGTGTTTTGTAGGTACCTTTACTGAGTTCATAGAATTTGCTCTTCACCTAATATTCCGAACAGAATGCAGCGTGTTCTGAAAATTATCACCCGGGAAAGGACACAAATTGTGTCTCCAAATTGTTATAGCTCTTTTGAAAAACAGACATTGAACAAATGGTTCATGCATTCTCGGTGACCTGTTAAAAGTGGCTAATCCGTTCCCTGTGCCTTAAATTTGTATACCTAAGCGAAAATCTCATCTCTTATTTTTGGCTCAGTTACTGATCTAAAGCGATTTTATTTCGTATTCAATTTCTAGTTACTCTTAACAAGTAACAGTTCAATAAGTTGATTTAAAGAAGCACCCTGCTACCGTAATAGTTATTAATTTGTTACTTGATAACAGGAAATGTCTCACTGAACAGTCACACCATACCATGTTGGTAGAAGGCACATTCAAACACTTAGGCAGCTCTCACAACTTAGAATACATGAGCGTATGAAAACAAATAACGTGGTTTTGTGGGGTTAAAAATAAATACCCTATTCCGAAATTTGAAATTTATATCTGCTTACTTCTGAACCATGTTTCGGATCTCTCAGCCTCAAGCTGGGAGAAATAGACATGGTCTTCTTAAATAATTCCATCTTTGCTTCTGTGGGTGAACTATGCAGTTACCGACATGACTATCTGCTGAAAGTTGTAGAGTGTTTTGTTATTACTCAATTATTTTTAGGTGTTTTTTAATTTTTAACTTTATTTACGAAAACTTATTTCACTATGTTACAATAAAACAGTATTTTGATTCCAGCCAAAAAACAATGAATGACAGAAACATGTAGTCATAAAAGTAAAAATATAAAATAATATACTGTTGTGTTGACTGGAATCAAAATACACTTTTCTTGTATCGTAGTTTAATAACACAAGGCATGTCCTCTACAAAAAAAAATATTATTTTAATTTATCTAGTTTTAATGCTTTTTTACATGTTCTGGATGGTCATTGTACTTTTTATCACACATATATCTTGTAGTAACTATTGGATCTGCACCGACTGTATGTCTTCCGAGTGGACAGTAACTCAGACATCACTCTTTTTCAAGCTATTCAGCCTATTTCTACGTACAATTTAACAATTTCACTGATTAAGGAACGACAGGAAAGAACCGCGCAGCGGGCTTCTCCAATCAACAAATACTACTAGAAATGTATATTATTAATGGAACAGAAGAGAAGCACGTGGAAAAGATCAACTGGTCTCTCTATAGGGGAAAGCTTCTGCGTAATTCTCCTTATTCGACGTTCGCAATAAAACTGAAAATAATGTACTCTTATTATAATAGGCCTCGCTGCATGGTAAATAGTATTGTATTAGGCCTATTGTGTCTATAGGTGGTATTGCTAAAGTTGGTGGTAAGAAAAAATATGCCGAATATCCTAACCGGTTGCAGGATACAAATTTCCGCCAGAAAACCAATTACCGCTAGCATGAATGAAGGCTTTCTCTACTTCACTCACGCCGTAAGGTAAAGGTAAATCGATCCCGTTACAGGCCCGGTGTGGCCCAGAGCGTGGGTAGAGGTATATCCCTACTCTTCCATGATCGCGACATTAAACGGGTTGAGTGGTCAGCAGCAAGCTCCGGCCACACTTTACCGCCGGGAAAGAACCGGTACCCATTTTACAGGAGGCTGGGTGGGCCCAAACATCGGTCTGGACGGGCGGAAAAACTCGTCCCCACCGGCATTCGATCCCGGACCGTCCAGCCCGTAGTCAGTCTCTATACCGACTGAGCTACCTGGCCCAATCACACACGCCGTAAATTTCGGAATTTTGTCTCGAAACCGGCCACGGTCACATCCCCTGTTTCGCTGATCACGTAACCTTGTAAAGTAAACGATAAAATATTTTGTATATCTGTTGTGAAAAATGAAACTGGACATCACAAACGACATTTGAATATATGCCGCGATTTACACATAATGAACCGGCATCATAGATTTGTGTGAAAGAGGACGCACTGACACCTCCACTTGCACTATTGCACCATGTCTTCTGCTCATCACCCACTCTCCCTAATGTTGCACTGAATCGATTAACACATTTTACGTCTCCGTTACAACGGCACGCAGCGTTTAGTTTGGAATCGTTAAATTCTTTAATACTTTCTAAATGGAACGATTCTTAAAGTAATATATTATCGATAGAATCCCATAAACTTCATTAAAATATTTTTTACTCCTCCTGAAGTCTGTATATGTTTTGGCCAAGCGTGTCTGTAGGGTATAAACTTCGTTAATTTACATAAAATATCGTTACCCATCGTCCAAAACACTACATGATGCATCCTTGTGATTGCGAGGTATCTGCAAGACGGATGGTCCCTAGGAGTACCCCAAGATCCCCTGACACTCATTCACCAGAAATCTTAGCGAAAGCAAGACAGTTAGTAAAACATAAAAGTCCTAACCATTAGCACACTAAACTTATACACATTTGAATAAGTATATAATGAACAGTTTGAGATTATGTCCATTTATGTGCAATTTATGCCAATTTAAATAATTATTAAAATGTGTTGGCTATTACCGGTTTATGGATGGGCTGGGCATGTGGCGCCTATGGGTGAGGAGAGGGGGTTGTATAGGGTCTTGATGGGGAAACTGGAGGAAAGGAGCCACTGGGGAGACCTAGGCGTAGATGGGTGGATGCTATTAGGATGGATCTGCAGGAGGTGGGATGTGGTTATATGGACTGGACTGGGCTGGTCCAGGATAGAGACAGATGGCGGACGTATGTGAGTGCGGTAATGAACTTTCGGGTTCAATGAAATGTGGGGAAATTCTTGACTCGCTGCAAACCGGTTAGCTTCTCAAGAAGGACTCTGCACCATGGAGTAAGTAGGTAAGTATTACCGGTTTATGAACACATAATCTCACATCCACAGAGCTTTCTAAGTAATGAGTCGTGTTTAATTTTTGAGTAATGAAAGCTATGAAATAAAGAACACAGCCAGGAGCGGCCAAAAAATTTGCGAGGCCCTCGGTGCAGTATGATGGCAAGGTCCATTGGTGAGGAATTGTTTGTATTTCAATTTATTTAACTTAAAAAAATAATGTATTAATAACTGTCCATCGAGATGCAACACAAAGCAGTCTATTTATAACTCTGCAAGTTCACTTTACATGTTTCAGGTTTCAACAACACCAATCATCCACCTCCCTCCAACGTGGCCAAGCTAGCTTGGCCACGTCGGAGGGAGGTAGCTGCACAAAAAATATGACCAGTACCGGAAACTGTAGTTACAGTTTTGTGTACTACTAATGATGGGTGAGTTTGACACCCGAAACATGTAGAGTGAACTTGCAGAACAATAAATAGACTGCTTTGTGTTGCATCTCGTTGGACAATTATTAATATAGATCAGCGATGCACGGAACCATAAACATAAAATGTAATGTATGTGTCTGAACTATTAGATCGTGCCAACTATACAAGTGTCAAGCTTTAAACCCTAAAAGTCAAGGCCAGTATACCACAAATGAAATTGATATTGATATATTTTGTTAAATGAAGTTGAGTTTAAACCCGGTAGCAGTTGTAAGTACACGTTTACACACAAACAGTACTCAAAACAACACAATGAAGCAGACTACAACACATACATAAGCATAAAAATTCACAAATATAAAATAAGAATACATAAACATGACAATAAAAATGCATATATTACAGAATTAAACAGGAATACAACCATTTCAAAATAATGAACCCCTTCACTGCCCTAAACAACCCCTCACCATTTCACGTCATTTCACTTTTTTTTTTTTTTCACTTATCCTATCAACCCTTCACTTCACTTTACTTCGCTATTCATGTCTACAGCTCACTTCCCTAAACTTCACTTCACTTCACTTTATAGCTGCAATTGGTTTGTCCAACACAGTTCGTTGTCCACATCAGTCTATCTCAGAAATATACTTTAGGCACCCACCGAACGGGACCAAATTCTCGCTTGTGGTCTAACAATAGCTCCTGAGCAAAAATACTTCATGTATTTGGATTTGTTGCCTAGCGTCTCGATAGTAAGTTACGTCATTACCTAGCAAGTTGGCCTAACTGCAAAATTGTGACGTGTATGAGGGAGGTATCACATTTTTGTTCTTAAGCTTTCGCCGTGTTCTAAATGTAAATTATTCCTTTTTGGGTAATTCCCCGGCGTCTGAGTTCTAGAACTCAGACGCCGGGGAATTACCCAAAAAGGAATAATTTACACGAGGTATCACAGATTTATGTAATGTCGGACTTTGATATTTTTGACTTAGAATTTAAATGATTTTACCCTTTACATCTAGGAAAATTCCCAACACTTGTTTCTTTATTGAGGACACGACTACTTCTTTTCGAATCGCGTCCAATTGAATTTTTTTTTTTACAATTTTAATGCTCATATACTGACACCGTCATTAAATATATACTACTAACACTATTATTATTATTATTATTATTATTACAACTACTACTAATACTACTAATGCTGCTACTGCTACTGCTACTAATAGTTGGCCATTAACTCTATCATTTTATATATCACGACTGATAGTGGTGATGAATTTTATTACCATATCCAAAGGAAATGCTTACGAAGCACCGAACCTTAGATAAGAATAATTTGTAACAATTTTGTCGAATGTGGAAAGTTCCCTGAACTTCTAGAAACATCTGACGGTAATATTTCAACATGTCATCCGAAAGTTAAGATATGCCATGCGAAATATGACATGCTTCTTATCAATCTTTCGAACAAATCTCACCAGTATTTTTGTGTTTTCTTTTCTGTCTTGCAACTGGTTCTCATTATAGATTCTTTTTCCTTCCAATAACAGTTCTTCTTATTTAGAACACCTTAAGACCGATTTATTTTACGTCTGCTGCCTGTTTGTTAGCAATCACAGGAACTGCGTAAAGCAACAGATCAATATGTTTTTAGTTATTCTTCCTAGGAAATACGATTTTCTATTTATATTATTAATAGGTCTACACCAAATACTGTCAGCTTTGTTTTTCATCATTTTTTAAAATTTAGCTTTTATACCCATCTTGTAGTGACCCTCCTGTTCTGCTCTTTCTCTCTCTATCTCTGTAACAAATGTACGTTATCAGAAATATTCTTTACAAAAATATAAGGCCTAAAAGTAAGGTTAGAATATATGCAATATATAATATACAGGGTTATTCGAAATGATTGTCGGGGTTTTAACAACTAGTCATACACAATACACTTGAGATAGGAGTATATGTGTTTTTTTTATTTAATATAAAAACACTTTAAATTTTTGTTACATACCTTACAGGTGCTCTATATATGCACCCTTTGTGGTCCTATAAACATCAACACAATAATCGAGTTCGTTCCAAACTGTTTGTAGCATGCCAGCGGTGATGGTTTCAATGGCGGTTCAGATTCGTACCTTCAGTTCCGGGATACTTGCGGGAAGAGGAGGAACATAAACCTGATTTTTGACGTAACCCCATAGAAAGAAATCACATGGGATTACATAATAATCCTGTACATTGTATATATACGTATGTATATATATATATATATGTGTGTGTGTGTAAAGAAACATTTACCACACAAAACACAAAATTCCAGCCCAGTCCAGTGATGTGAAACACCGAATATTCCGTGATGGTGGATGGCTTCATTACTTGCGGTGAAATATTTTCTGCGGAGAGTTTTTTTAGGGCTGTGGGATTCGTAACGTGCTGATGGGCCTTCATTGGTCTCCCTCATACTGTTAATCACAGGTGAGGATTTTTTCTCCCCGAAAATATGTAATAAGAATGTCGACATCAAACTTTATTAGGTTTTGCTGCAGTTTTATTGGAGTTACTTGATGAAATAAATAAGTAATTGTATCATCAACCACACCGATAAGGTAATGGTCCTTTGAATGTTGAAGAAAATTGCTTGAATCTGAGGTAAACAGTTGTATCTGGAAATCTCATGTCTCAGTCTAATTAAACAATAAGTTACTTTCTTATATAACGCGTGTGTTCTTTTGAGTGAGAAGACCCAAATGCCAACCACAAAGACCTCTACAAACACCTTCGTGAAAAAAGAGAAAGAAATTACTTTGTTTTGAAGTGTTCTTCTTTTGCAGAAATAAGAGCCTTTCGTTTTGTTCCACATGCTGTGAATCTAGGGCTACCTGGAGTTCTATTTTTTAAACTTTATGCAACGAAATGTTGATAGACGACGTTACGTACCACCTGTTTTGTAATGCTGCAATAAGTATCTTATTTCTTCTTTTCAGAAAAGGAAAGAGGGAATTACTTGAATAGTTTTGAAAATACTTCAAAAATAGTACCGTGTCCTAGTAGGCAGTGAGAGAACTAGAAGAATGAGTGGCAGAAACTTTACCGACTACCCAGTACTGTCTCCTGTTTCAATCCTCACGCACAAATTTGACATTGGGAGAGGATTCAATTTTCTGTAGTAAACAAAACAATAACGCAAGAAGTATTATCCTTTAGGTGTTTGCTATCTAGAAACCTTAAACTGACCGAGATTCTGCATATACAAGTTTAGTACAGGGGTACTGATAAGTCCTTCGCCAGACCGTGGAAAGAAACAAGCTACAGCGACCAAGAATTACAAAACTATACCAAGACTTACGGCGTACAGACAACAGGAATATATTGCTGTTGTTTGTACGCCACAAGTATTAGTATGGTCTTGTAAGTCTTGGTCGCTGTAGCTTGTTTCTTTCCAGGTTCGGGCTAAGGACTTATCAGCACCCCTTGTATTGTCACTTGAACTCGCCCTAAGGACACGAGTTTCTTGTAACAGAAACAAAAAGCCAAACCGACGGAAACGTGTATTGAGGTCTGAAGGCGGTCACGTGAAATCTATTTCTAATGTGCCTTTAGGAATGATCGAGTTTGTGTGATTGATCTGACCAGCTGCTGATATCAACATTTTTCATTGATCGAATAAAATGCGACTAGATACCGATAAGCTAGGGCAGTTTTCCTAACGGGAACACATTGCTTCTGCTTTTCAAACGGTTCGAAAGGAAATGTTATAATTCCAAATGGGGTAAAGCTTGAATTTACTTGTGAAAAGATTCAGAAATCAATATCTAAAATTTTGTTTTATTAGAAGCTTTATAAAATTTTGTGTTAATCTGCTTGTGCTGAATCATGGGAAATGGAAGTTACATTTTGGGTGGTCGTTTCTTATTCGTATTGATCTTCCATGGATGTAGGAGGGTGTGAATGGGGGATTGACGGTGAGATTACTTCAATCGAAATTCTCCAGTCAGATTTGTAGGAAGGCAGTCTTCTTCGTTTAGTGTTGTAACGTCTCTCTGCCTCAGGAGGTGCCAAATGAACTTCATTCTCGGTGAAATGTGGGAATATTTCTGAACGTCTTCAGGGATAAACATTCCAAGAAGAGTCATGTTGGACTCTCTGTCGTTGCAGTTTGAGTCGTTATTTTGCCATGAGAAGGCCTCTAATTATGCGGTGTAACATCCAAGAAGATTATCCTAAATCTGCTGTTTTAATTTATAACATTTTTAATCAGTACTGAGACACGCGTGCGAAGAAAATTCAATTTTTTTTAATGGAACCTCAGTATTAAGGATAACCATCAAATACGTGTCGATAGTGCAATACACATGAAGGCTATTACGGTCTTCAGAAGTGCAAAACAACACATTGAAAGTGTGTTATGCTCTAGGCATATTTTTCCAGTTCCTCGTTTAGCACGAACCGAAACCATTTAGAAGGCAATGCGATTTTCTTTTAGGGGTGCAATAAAGCTCAAAATATAACCACAGGCTTTCAAACACGAAATGGTTAAGCTATACATGGGAATCTCTAAAGTGGCTTATTTTATTATACAAAGACCTAAGTAATATACAATTTTAAAGACCCTTATCAGTATATTCAAAATCAGTAAAGTTCAATCTGTTACATGCCACGAAGGCCCAAAGGTGGAGAAGAGGTATAACTCTACTCTTTCCTTAACATTGGCGCTAGATGGGAGTGGCTATTCAACTCCATGCCCTGGCCGTTTTACCCCCGGGAAATACCCGGTGCCCATTCTGTAGGAGGCTGAGTGGGCTTCAGAGACCGTAAGGACGGTTGCTGATAATATCACCTCCACCTGTATTCGATCTCCGGACCGTCCAGCCAGTAGCGAGTAGCTCTAGCGAATGCAGTATCCCGGCCCACATTCAAAATATATAACAAGATTGAACATCGAAAATCAAGATTAAATTACTGAAGCTAGTTCTACTTTATACGTACTCTTCCTACACTGCGATCATTCGACTGCAATATATAAGCCTATAAAATCTACCACAAGAATTTCATTTATAATTTCCTGCCTTTTATAAACTTAAATTCTACATTTCACGCATTTTATATTTGTCACATTATAAATATAAGCATGCAAAATTTTAGATTTCAAAATCTAATTCCAGTTTAAAATAATTCCCATTTTGAATTCTTGTAATTAGGCCCGATGATGGCTCATCACTTTTAGCCGAAACATGTGGTCTTATTCTTACCGAATATAATGACCTGTTGACTGAGTACGATATTTGTTTGTAATTACTAGTCTTACAGATTTTGAGGGAACCAGTATGCTTTCTAGCAAACATATCACTGTCACTATTTACGGAATACACTGTGAATTCAGTACAAGCACAGTGCAGTGCATCAGCGGCGTAGTTAATTTTTTTTTTTCAACGAAGGACAGTGAATCCCTTAGCACTGACCTTTCTGTTTTCAGTTTGATTAAAGACCCATATCTGGAAGAAAGGACGGAAAAATAACTTCACATTGTCAATATCAAAATCTCAGTATGTCTACCACAAGGAATGGAAAACCGTCTAGTTCCTCTTTAAACCACACTTGTTTGTTTTTCAGCATACTTATTTTCTGCGCACAGAAATATAGACGCTCGTTTGGTTGACGTAGTGCTGCAGTTTACATAATGTGGGAAAGTAAGGAAGGGGCACATTTAATGGCACACGACAGTGAATGTTGAAGGTATTGTTTTAATTGCTTGTTTAAAATTACGGCTCGGAGATTGTTGCCACCTTAATTTGATGTGTGCCCTTTAATGTTCGCCATAGGCTTGGTTATGTGTTTGCAGGTAACTAATTACAGTAGAGATGTTGTACTATCTCAATAATGGCATTCCCCACAGGGAATGCTAGATTTTATACCCATAATTCTGCGACTGCTTTCAAATCTGTGTTGCGCGTACGCCATTAAGTTTGAGGTAATTGAAGGTTCTTGGACGAAGAATATATGTTATTTGTCCAAAGAAACTACGAGTAATTAAACATGATTATTGATAGCATTCTTATATGCATATATAGGACGTGGCTTTTACAGGGTTTTTTGCTGAATACGAACACCACAGTCTGAGGTACGTAGCTCCATTCATCCATCCATCCATCCACCCACCCACCCATACATCCACTCATACATCTATCTATCTATCTGTCTGTCTGTCTGTCTGTCTGTCTGTCTGTCTGTCTGTCTGTCTGTCAGTCAGTCTGTCTGTCTGTCCGCCCGTCCGCCCGTCCGCCCGTCCGCCCGTCCGCCCGCCCGCCCGCCCGCCCGCCCGCCC
>Ga0123357_10013162_pt1 | contig 10714 bp, 9 predicted proteins | sample TergutEmb28metaG_FD_89873 | JGI IMG/M metagenome (GOLD analysis project Ga0123357, IMG submission 89873) | Embiratermes neotenicus P4 segment gut microbial communities from Petit-Saut dam, French Guiana - Emb289 P4 | ecosystem: Host-associated > Arthropoda: Insects > Digestive system > Gut ...
AGGCTTTATATTAAGAAAAAATTTAACAGTATAATAAGAAAAAAACAAGATGAATAAAACAGAAGTTTTACAACAGGTCGAAACTATTTTCAAAGACATTCTTGACGAGGAAAATGTAACGCTAACTGAAACAACTACCGCCAATGATGTGGAAGGCTGGGACTCGCTCACTCACGTTCAGTTGGTAGTTGCAATAGAGAAGCATTTTAAAATCAAATTCAGTTCCAAAGAAATCCTCTCGTGGAAAAATGTGGGAGAGATGGTGAATGCAATTGGTTCAAAATTAAGCTAAATGGTTTTCAATTCTCCCGAATTTTTGGTATTTTTCGTCATCGTTTTTGCTCTTTATTATTTTGTATTCAAAGAAATAATAAAAGCGCAAAATGGACTGCTACTTGTAGCAAGTTACGTGTTTTATGCGTATGCAAACTGGAAGATACTGCCTTTACTTTTGCTAACCACTGCTGTTTTTTACGGCTTGGGAATTGCCGTATCGGAAGCAAAAACCGATAAGCGAAAATCATTATACACTTTATTTGGGGTAGTTTTCGGTATTGGCGCACTGCTGTATTTCAAATACTTCAATTTCTTCATATCATCATTTAAGAGCATGTTCGAGGCGTTTGGATTACAGTCTAATTTACATACTTTTAATATAATACTACCAATAGGCATCAGTTTTTATACTTTTCGTTTGTTAAGTTACATAATTGATATACAGCGAGGTAAAATTATGCCGACACGCAATATAATAGATTTTGCCGCGTATGTGGCATTCTTTCCGTGCATCCTTGCCGGACCCATAGACCGCCCAGCAACATTAATTCCTCAACTGCAAAGGAAACGGGTATTTAATTATCCGCTTGCGGTTGATGGTATGAGGCAAATTCTGTGGGGATTATTTAAAAAAGTTATGGTTGCAGACTACTGCGCTAATTATGTAAATAAGGCTTTTGAAACGTATCATGATCAATCCGGAATTACGCTTCTTTCTGCGGTAATTTTCTATTCATTCCAATTATACGCTGATTTTTCGGGGTATTCCGATATGGTAATCGGCTTGTCAAAATTGTTGGGATTCCGCGTAACCAAAAATTTTGATTATCCGTTTTTTGCTCAAAATATTGCGGAATATTGGCGCAAGTGGCATATCTCTTTAACCTCATGGTTAACCGATTATATTTTTATGCCGCTCAACGTAAAATGGCGTGATTGGGGCAAATGGGGAATGATAGCGGCGATCATTGTTAATTTTTTAATATGTGGTTTCTGGCATGGCGCAAATTGGACATTCGTAGTATGGGGATTTTATCATGGACTGTTGTTCATTCCATTAATTTTGTCGGGGGCAATGTATAAAAAGAAAAAGTTGGAAACTTATCAATGGGGTTTCCCAAAATTCAATGTGTTATTTAATATTTTGCTGACATTCGGCTTAGTAACTTTAGGAAACATCCTCTTTCGCGCCGACAGCCTCAAAGAAGCATTTGAATATATGGGAGGAATAGTTAACTTACATTCATTTTTCCACGTCTCGATCGAGAAAGCGCTCCTGTTAAGATGTGTATTACTAATTCCTTGCATGGTGATTGTCGAATGGATCGGCAGAAAAGACCAATTTGGGCTTGAAAAACTGGGAACAACTTGGAATCCTGTTCTTAGACATGCGATGTATTATACCATCGCGTTATTATTATTATTAGCAATTAGACAAAACCAAGTGTTCATTTATTTTCAATTTTAATTTATGAAAAGGTTTATTATCAAAATTTTGTTGTGGTTGCTGCCTATCATTGTATTGGCGGTTTCTACGGAATTTCTGCTACGGCAAATTCCCAATGATTATTCTTATAAGAAAAATTATTTAGATAAACATTCGGAAAAAATACAAATACTGATTCTGGGCAGTTCCAACAGCGTTTATGGAATTAATCCGGCATTCTTTTCACAAAGGGCATTCAATGCAGGCAACGTATCTCAAACATTAAATTTTGATTATAAAATTTTCAATAAATATAAAGATAAATTCAATGATTTAAGGGTAATCATTATACCGATTTCCTATCCCGCATTGTGGTCGAAATTGGAAACCGGAGTAGAGAGTTGGCGAGTGAATAATTATACTATTTATTACGGAATGAATCCAAATGCTTTGAGCGATTATTCGGAATTTTTGACTCACAGCCTTTCAATCAATTTCAAAAGATTATACAAATACTATTTTGAAAAAGAGAATGATATTTTTTGTTCGGAACTTGGTTGGGAATCTGTGTACATATCCGGATATTATTTTGGTCATGATTTAGAAAAAAACGGTATAAAAGCATTGAGTCAAGCGGCTGATATTCATTCGGAAGGAGCCATGAAAGTATTTGCGGAAAATATGCAAGTATTAAATTCATTTGAAGAGTTTTGTATTCGGAAAAACATAAAATTAATATTTCTAACGACTCCTGCTTATCATTCCTTTCGAGAAAATCTAAATATGGAACAATTCAACAAAGTGGTTGATACAATGAACGATATCGTTGCAAAACACAGCAATTGCTATTACCTAAACTGCATTGAAGACCCCGACTTTACAAAAGAAGACTATTATGATGCCGACCATTTGAATGGATGCGGGGCAGAAAAACTTTCCAAAAAACTTGCTCTTTATGTTGATTCTTTGATGATTTCAAATAAATAAAATAAATAAAATGATATTTAATTCTCTCAGTTTTGCCATTTTTTTGCCTGTAGTTTTTTTACTTTATTGGTTTGTTTTTAATAAATCACTTAAAATTCAAAATTTTTTTCTGATTATTTGCAGCTATTTTTTTTATGGGTATTGGGACTGGCGTTTCGTGTTTTTGTTAGCATTTTCCACTATACTGGATTTTTTTTCGGGATTGCAAATAGCAAAGGCATCAACGAAAATAAAAAAGAAATTTTGGCTAATCTTAAGTATAGGAATAAATCTCGGATTTCTCGGATTTTTCAAATATTATAACTTCTTTATTGAATCTTTTGCCGAATTATTAACAAATATTGGATTCACTCCAAATTATTACACGCTTCGCATTATCTTGCCGGTAGGAATATCGTTCTATACATTTCATGGGCTTTCGTATGTTTTTGACATCTATAATGGGAGAATAAAACCTACGCATAATTGGAATAATTATGCATTGTTCGTTAGCTTTTTCCCGCTATTGGTTGCCGGACCTATTGAAAGAGCAACGCATCTGTTGCCTCAAGTAGAAAAAGAAAGGACGTTTGATTACTCAAAAGCAGTTGATGGTTTCAGGCAAATACTTTGGGGATTGTTTAAAAAGATTGTTGTTGCCGATAGCTGCGCTCAATTAGCCAACATTGCCTTTGCAAATCCTACTCAATATCAGGGAAGTACCTTGGCTCTAAGCGTTATAATGTTTGCTATACAAATATATGGAGACTTTTCCGGATATTCCGACATTGCTCTTGGTACTGCTCGATTGTTGGGTTTTGAATTATTACAAAATTTTCATTTTCCCTATTTTTCCAGGGATATTGCCGAATTTTGGCGACGTTGGCATATCTCACTCACGACATGGTTTCGTGACTACTTGTATATTCCATTGGGCGGTAGTCGTGTTTCAAAGGTAAAAGTCGTTCGCAATACGTTCATAATCTTTTTAGTAAGTGGGTTCTGGCATGGTGCGAATTGGACATTTATTGCTTGGGGTACGTTTCACGCCGTTTTGTTTTTACCATTAATTTTACTTGAAAAAAACAGAAAATATACTAATATCGTGGCTGAAGGAAAAATTTTGCCAAGCATAAAAGAATTATTTCAAATGTTGGTAACGTTTTTGTTGGTAGTTGTCGGTTGGGTGTTTTTCAGAGTGAACAGTATTGAGCAAGCGTTTGTATATTTAGGTAGAATGATTCAGTGGGATACGTTAAAAGTTTCGTATTCAATATTTATGCACAAGGAATTTTGGCTTGCTTTAGTGATGTTGATTGTTGAATGGTTCGGGCGAAACGATCGGTTTGGACTTGAAAAATTGGGGATAAAATGGAATCCTATTTTAAGATATACAATGTATTATGCAATTTTGCTGCTAATTTTCCTTTTTATGGGGAAAAAACAAATATTCATTTATTTTCAATTTTGATTTATGAAAAGGTTCATATTAAAAATTTTATTGTTACTATTTCCAATTATTGTTTTAGCTGTTTCTATGGAATATTTGTTGCAGCATATTCCCAACGATTATATTTATAAAAAAAATTATCTGGATAAACATTCCAAAGAAATAGAAATATTAATTTTAGGTAGTTCCCAAGAATATTATGGAGTTAATCCGGTTTATTTTTCTCAAAACACATTCAATGCAAGCCACGTATCTCAAACATTGGATTTAAGTTCTGAAATTTTCAAGATATATCAAAATGACTTCAGCAATTTGGATGTTATTATTGTATCTTCTTCATACTTTGGACTGTGGAGTAAATTAGAAAATGCATCGGATTCTTGGCGGATGAAAAACTATGCAATTTATTATGGGATAGATACAAAATCACTTAAGGATCATTCCGAATTATTGAATAACACGCTTGGAAATAATTTCAAAAGATTGTATAAATACTATCTTAAAAAGGAAAACGAAATTTATTGGTCAAAACTTGGTTGGGGAACAGCTTACAAAGCTGTAAACGGAGAAAATTTAGAGGAGACAGGCAAAGCTGCGGCATTGCGCCATACTATCGATATTTACTCAAAAGAAAGTATGAAAATATTTGCAGAAAATATGCAAATACTAAATTTATTGGCGGAGTTTTGCAATAATAAGAATGTGAAATTGATATTTCTTACCACTCCTACTTATTATATTTATCGAGAAAATATAAATAAGAATCAACTGAATAAAATGGTTGAAACAATGAACGACTTTGTTGCGAAACACAATAATTGCTATTATATAAATTGGTTTGAAAATCCTGACTTTGTGAAAGAAGACTATTACGATGCCGACCATTTGGATGAAATAGGTGCAGAAAAGCTTTCTAAAAAACTTGCTTTTTATGTTGATTCTTTGATGATTTCAAATAAATAAAAATTTATTGATTTTGTCATCTCTATATTACAATTTTTTGTTAACTTTGCAAACTCAAACTACTATATTTATTTATATTCGTATTTTTATGAGTTTAATGCAAGATATTATCAAGCGAGCCCAAGCAAACAGGCAGCGGATTGTCCTTCCCGAAGGAAATGAAGAGCGCACGCTTAAAGCCGCCAACCGTTTATTGGAAGATAAAGTCGCAGATATTATTCTGATTGGAAATCCTTCCGAAATAAAAAATTTAGCTGAGCTGTACAGGTTATCCCATATCGAAGAAGCAACTATTATTGATCCGCTCAGTCATCCGAAAAAAGTAGCTTACGCCAATTTGCTGTTTGAATTGCGGGAAAGTAAAGGTGTCACTCGGGAACAAGCCCGGATATTAGTAGAAAAACCTTTGTATTTGGGCTGCTTGATGTTAAAAAGCGGAGACGCGGATGGCGAAATTGCCGGCGCACGCAACACAACAACCGATGTGTTGCGCCCTGCTTTTCAAATCGTCAAAACCCGTCCGGATCTCAGCGTGGTGTCCGGCGCATTTCTGATGTTTGTGCAAGACCATTCGTATGGAAGCGATGGCATATTGGTCTTTGCCGATTGCGCCGTTTTGCCGGATCCTACCGCCAAAGAACTGGCAGAGATTGCTGTAGCCACAGCCCATACTGCCCGCACACTGATCGGAATAGAACCGCGAGTATCCATGTTGAGCTTTTCAACCAAAGGAAGCGCTCAACATAAATTGGTAAACAAAGTGATCGAAGCGACGCAAATAGCCAAAGAAATAGCTCCTGATTTATTGATTGACGGTGAGTTACAAGCCGATGCGGCATTAGTTCCTTCGGTCGGAAAAAGCAAAGCGCCTGAAAGTTTGGTGGCAGGAAGAGCGAACGTTCTGATTTTTCCAAATTTGGAATGTGGAAACATTGCTTACAAATTAGTTCAGCGGCTGGGAAACGCCGATGCGATCGGTCCTATTCTGCAAGGCATGGCAGCTCCGGTTAACGACCTCTCGCGAGGCTGTTCTATCGAAGACATTTACAAAATGGTCGCTATCTGCGCGAATCAGGCGATAGGAATCAAATAAATATCCATCTTTCAAAAAACAGTTATGTATGTCGGAAACAATCATTGAACCCATTGAACCTTTTGGTTTATCGTTTAAACACAAGAAAAAAACGCTATTTTCCAAAATCGGCGTTGTAGGAGCCGGCAGAGAAGGACGAAATGTTATCCGTTTAACTTCTTTGGCAGGAATAGAGGTGACATTTATTGAAGTCAATCAGGAACGAATTGATTTCTGCTTTCAAAGGTTAAGTATAGGATTGGATCAACGGATCGAAAACTGGGGACTGACTCCCTTGGAAAAGAGAACTATTTTGGGGCGAATCAGAGGAAGCGTCGATTATTCCGACTTAAAAGGCTGTGATTTTGTGATTGAATGTATCCGCTACGATAAAGACAAAGGACGGGATACCCTGTTACGAAAAAAAGCTTTTGAACAAATAGAACAAGTTGTGTCGCCTGACGCAATCATCGCAACCAATGCCACAAGTATAATTATCAGCGAATTGGCAGCCGGATTGAAACATAAGGAACGATGCGTAAGCCTCCATTTTCCGATAGCTCACCCCGATGCCAAGTTGTTGGAAATAGTTAAGGGAGCCTATACATCCGAAGAGGTCTATAATAAAGTGCTTCTATTTTCCAAACTAATTAAATACGAAAGCATTGATGTTCACGAGAGCAATGGTTTAGTCAGCATGAGGCTGGTTATCGTCCTCCTGAACGAAGCTTGTCAGATGGTAATGGAAAACATTGCTAAGATGGAAGATATCAACCGTTTGATGATTGTTGACTATGGGATGCGATTAGGTATTTTTCAAGTAGCGGATATTATCGGTATTGAAAAACTGATCGACTTAATGGAAGACATGTTTGATGAATACGGAGATAAAAGATACAAACCCAGCCCTGTTATATGGAGGCTTTTTCGGACGAAGCAATTAGGAATGCGTACCGGAAGAGGTTTCTTTATTTATGAGAATGATAAGGTAGTCGCTCCTAACCCATTTTTTAACGACTAAATCTGTATGAAACGAATATTAGTATTGAATTGCGGCAGTTCTTCCATCAAATACAAACTGTTGAACATGGACGCCAAAAGCGTTTTGGCGCAAGGTGGCGTTGAAAAAATCGGACTGAACGGTTCCTTTCTTAAGATGACATTGCCGAATGGAAATAAAGTCATTTTAGAAGGGGAAATACTGGAACATCAAGCCGGTATCGAATATATACTTGGAGTTATCACCAGTAAAAAATACGGATGTATTCAATCGCTCGACGAAATAGACGCTGTAGGACATCGCGTTGTTCACGGCGGAGAAAAATTTAATTCCAGCGTTTTGATAACAGACGAAGTTATTCAAAAAATCACCGATTGCATTGATTTGGCTCCGTTGCATAATCCGCCGAATTTGAAAGGAATATCAGCTATTAAGGACTTAATGCCGAATGTTCCTCAAGTCGCTGTTTTTGATACGGCGTTTCATCAAACCATGCCGGAATATGCATATCTTTATGGGTTACCTTATTCTCTCTACGAAAAATACGCTATCCGCCGGTACGGATTTCATGGAACAAGTCACCGGTATGTCTCCGGACAAGTCTGCCGCTTTTTAAATGTTCCTTTCGAAGAACAAAAAATCATTACTTGCCATATCGGTAACGGCGTCTCGCTCACTGCAATTAAAGACGGTCGTTCGCTGGACACTTCCATGGGAATGACTCCGGTCGAAGGATTGTTAATGGGTACCCGCAGCGGCGATGTTGATGCAGGCATACTCACGTATATTATGGAAAAAGAAAATATCGGCTCGCAAGCAATTTCGACGATTGTGAACAAATCCAGCGGCATTTTAGGTATTTCCGGCGTTTCATCAGACATGCGGGAGATTGAAGCTGCAATTCAAAACGGCGATAAACGAGCGGCATTAGCATTGAAAACGTATAATTACCGGATAAAAAAATATATCGGCGCTTATGCTGCCGCGTTGGGAGGAGTTGACATATTGGTGTTTACCGGCGGGGTTGGAGAAAATCAATGGGCGATACGTTCTGCCGTTTGCGAAAACATGGAATTTATCGGCATTAGATTAGATGAGGAAAAAAATAAAAGCATTCGAGGTATCGAGGCTGTTATCAGCACGGACGATTCGCGGGTGAAAGTCGTTGTTATTCCTACCGATGAGGAGTTGATGATCGCTTTAGATACGTTAAAATCCATTGGTTAATTTCTAAAAATTGTTATAAATCAGGCAATTTAAAGATTATTAATAGTGAAATGGCTGAACTTTAACACTATTTATTGAAAATAATTTGGCGGGTATATGAGAAAAACTGTACTTTTGCACTGTGGTTTTTTCATAATAGTATTAGATTTAAGGTTAACAAAGATTGGATTAGGGAGTTCGTGAGAATTCCCTTTTCTTTTGTACATAATTATGAAAAGACGCGGCATGAAGTTTTTGGAGATCTAAACATCGTTGAATAAATACTCTTCAGATCAGGATGTTTCAAAATATTAAACTTAAAATAACCCAATGTTTCAGAAATATGCTCTTGAACCGTATAAACCGAAATTCCCAACCGTTCGGCTATTTCTTTATGAGAAAGTCCTTCTTCCCTGCTTAATTGGAAAACTAACTTTCTTTTAGGAGGCAAATTTTCTATCGCTTTTTCAAAAAACAGTTCATACTCATCCGAAATTATGCCGGTCATTGTGGATTCATCCGGCATTGAATATTCTTCAGTCAACCATTGCTCAATGATTGTCTTTTCTGCCTGAAGCCTTCGAATGTAAGTAACAGCTTTATTATGGACTATTGCAAAAAGATAGGAAGAAAACGACTGTTGCGAATGAACAGACTGACGGGTTTCCCATACTTTAATGAAAGTATCCTGAACCAAATCTTCTGATGCTTCCAAGTCGGAAAGTATTGAAAAACAATACCAACATAATTTTTTCTTATATTTGATATACAATTTTTCAAAAGCTGCTCTATTGCCTTCAGCTAATAACTTTACCAACTCTTCTTCAGGAACTGATGATAATTCATTTTTCATAACAACATAATGGTTTAAAATACGTCAAACTTATCATTAACAGGATTAGTTAAAGGGTTAATGCAAGGGTTAACGAAACAGGAAAAATATTAACCGAAATGAATTATTTTTCTAAAATAATCACAAGCATATCATAATATTACATACCTTTGCAAAAAATCGACGTTTAATATTGATAAAAATAATCGTTCAATGAGATAATAAAGCTAAGGTTGCAACTTGTATATTTTAAACGTCCCTTTTATTTAGCGATATGTTTCAGAAACTGTACATCGTGTTACTATTTTCCTCGTTTCCGCTGATCTCAATAGCTGAAACCGTATCGGATGCTTCGGGACTTCAATTTAAGTCAAATGGAGAATTAATTGAGTCGCGCACCAGCTTAGATTTATACAACGGCGAGTTCCAAAAAATGACTGATTCTTTTTCCGTTCGATTTGATATTTCAATTTGGGATGTTTACGCATTTGGGTATGTATTCAGATTGGTTAATAATAAGCAGGAAGAAATCAGCTTGGTATTTGTTACTTTTAGAGGCGACGATAGTTTGCATTTCGACTTTAATAGCGACATTACTAACAAGTTTGTACATATTCCCGTTTCAAAAGAAATACTGAAAAAAGGGTATTGGCTTCCAGTTTTAATCAATTTCGATTTGGTAAAAGATGAAGCCACTGTTACTATTCAGGAAACATCATACGTCTGTACTCATGTTGGTATTCATAATCCGGATTCTTTCAAATTCGTATTCGGATTGTACGGAACCAACCTGGATGTCGCTGCTATGGCTTTGAAAAACATCATAATAACTAAAAATAATGACAAAACCGAAGTGTTTCCACTCGGCGAATCGCAGGGAAACACAGTTTACAACAGCAGGGGAGTAGCTAAAGGTTATGTTAAGAATCCTGTCTGGCTGATTAATAAACATTACGAATGGGAAAAAATTACCGAGTTTACTGCCGTCCGCGTTGCCGGAATAGCTTACAACAATAAAACCGATAGAGTGCTGGCAATCAATCCGGATTCTATCACAATGCTTGATATGAATACTCGTTCCCTGGATACTATTAAAAATGTCCAAATCCCATTCAAAATAGTTTCGGGAGAAGCTATTTTCGATTTAACCAAAAATTGCTGTTATGTATATACTTTTGATGATACGATTTACCATAAACCGTCTTTCGCAACTATCGATTTCAATTCAAATCCGCCGGCGGTAACTTCCGGATATGCTACACTCAATAACCGGTTGCACCACCATAATGTTTTTTTATCGGAAGATGAGCAAGAGTTGTATGTTTTCGGAGGATATGGGAAATATGCATATTCCAATGCTATTTATAAATTCGATCCGATGAATGATCGATGGGACTCTTTGGTTTTTACAGGCGACACTATTTGTCCCCGCTTTTTTGCAGCTTCGGGAAGGGGACCCAAACCGAATGAAATTTTAATTTATGGCGGATATGGAAATCAAAGCGGGCAACAGGAATTGGGAG
>Ga0123357_10013164_pt1 | contig 10713 bp, 10 predicted proteins | sample TergutEmb28metaG_FD_89873 | JGI IMG/M metagenome (GOLD analysis project Ga0123357, IMG submission 89873) | Embiratermes neotenicus P4 segment gut microbial communities from Petit-Saut dam, French Guiana - Emb289 P4 | ecosystem: Host-associated > Arthropoda: Insects > Digestive system > Gut ...
TCTAAAAAAGAAAAAAAAAATGTTTAAAACCCCCTTACTATCCTTCCCGCCCTTTAAAAACCGCTTTCCCCCCCCCCCCCCCTATTCGACCCCATTGTGCTGTATGCATAGCTGTTGTAGTCTGTTATTTGAAGCTACAAAACCGTCTCGCAGAATGTTTGGGTCAACTTCAATTGATCCTGCAAGTTCCGCTCCTTACTGCTACTGAAAGTTTAGAATCTAGTTTATCTTGTCTGGATTTTCATTCAGAGGGCAAGTTCTAAAACTGCGCCATTTATCCTAGATTAGCGTAACAAATATGTGTACAAAAATTAATTCCCTGCTTTACACTAAACTCTCACCGCCCCCTTTACAATGTCCAACCTGTTAATACTCCTAATACACGAAGCTTATTCAGAAAGTAAGTACCGTTTCGCCTTAAAAAATCGAATAAGGTTTCGTATAAAATTTTATTGTTATCAGATTCTACATTCTTCAAACTATTTTCCACATATTTGCCGCCATTATTGAGTCATTTATCATAGCAGGGCACAAGTTTTTGTATACCCTCCTCATAGAATACGGCCGCCTGCGATGTTAGCCACTACTGACAATGTCATAGAGTAGAGTCCTTGAAATCTGAGGAAAGTGAAGGGACAGATCAGAAATTGTGAAACATCTGTCGTCAGGCACTCTTTCGTTGACCTTACGCACCAAATCATCATTCACCAAAGATGGACGCCCACTTCGCGCCTCATCGTGCACGTTCTCTCGTCCTTCATTGGACATCCAAACCCATTTCCTAACCATGCCATCACTCATCGCATTGTCACCATACACTTGACAGATCTGGTGATGAATCTCACTTTGTAGCACATTCCTAGCGTTCAAAAAACGAATTAAAGACCGGATTACACAGTCGGCGGCCCCTTAAATTGTCTTAAACATGTTTAACGCAACGAACAAACATAAACATAACACGAATTTCACGAAATGGCGTCTGTGGCTTCTCAAGTGGTAGAGGAAGTCACTGCACATGCGCAAAGTGACAGTCTCGAGGATACTCGAGAGATATGCGCAGACGGTACTTACTTTCCGAATAACCTACATACTAGTGTAAGGAAATAATCGCAGTTTGTTCGGAAGAAACCGTATGAAACATGCGAGCTCTTAATGTTGAAGCGAGCGGCACAAAGTAAGAACATTGCTTGGAAGAGGTTGATGTAGTCTACGATTACATAAGTAGCTTTTAGAAGTACGAAAGGAACCACACGTGTTTAGGCTATTTTCACTTCACAACACACGCAATTACACGTTGTGATAAGTGATGACACATATCGTGGACAGGACTGGGAGACGTAAAACTTCGTTGGATTTAAATTTCACACAAAGCGTCCATATACAATAATTCCAGTTCCCTCACTTAATATGTCTAATTTTTGCATGAAGTTCCGAATTTCATGCATAAGGAACGATAATTACAGTCTCTTAATACCAACAAATTCACATATTATGCTAATATACCTTTCAACTACGCCTGTTCGCCATCCTCATGGTGTTCACCAGCTGAAACGTGTAGCAGCCAGGTACAGTGAAATATATATTAGTATAATATGTGCATTTGTTGGTACTAAGATATTGTAATCATTCACAATGCACGGAGAGAATAATATTAAGGTAAAGATACGTAGGTTATTCGGAAAGTAAGTACCGTCTGCGCATATCTCTTGCACATCCACGAGACTGTCGCTTTGCGCATGTGCAATGACTTCCTCTATCAATTGAGTAACCACAGACGCCATTTCGTGAAATTCGTATTATGTTTATGTTTGTTCCTTGCGTTAAACATGTTTAAGACCATTGAAGGGGCCGCCGACTGTGTAATACGGTCTTTAATTCGTTTTTTGAGCGCTAGGAATGTGCTACCAAGTGAGATTCATCACCAGATCTGTCAAGTGTATGATGCCAATGCGATGAGTGATAGCATGGTTAGGAAATGAGTTCGGATGTTCGATGAAGGACGAGAGAACGTGCACGATGTGGCACGAAATGGGCGTCCATCTTTGGTGAATGATGATTTGTTGCTTAAGGTCAACGAAAGAGTGCGTGACGACAGACGTTTCACAATTTCTGATCTCTCCCTGTACTTTTCTCAGATTTCAAGGACTCTATTCTATGACATTATCAGTAGTGGCTAACATCGCAGGCGGCCGCATTCTATGAGGAGGGTATACAAAAACTTGTTACCTGCTACGATAAGTGCCTCAATAATGGCGGCGAATATATGGAAAAATAGTTTCAAGAATGTAGAATCTGATAACAATGAAATTTTATACGAAACCTTACTCGATTTTTTTTACAGCGAAACGGTACTTACTTTCTGAGTAAGCCTCGTACAATTACAGAAACTAGTTTTGGCTTTAAAGGAACGAGGTAGTCCTGATTCTGATATGGAAATATGTCTGTTCATAATCGGATTTCGCTGTGCGTTTTTAATTCCGTGTTGAGGAAGATCTTATACAAGTACAGTTTAGCGCATAATTCTGTGGTCCACTACTGAGCACCCATCGTGCATTTATTGTGTGTGTGTGTGCACTATTAATGAGTTGGAAACTGATACCAAAATAAAGGCCTTTTGGCTTCGGGTCGCATGTCAAGAGACCCCACATTCATTTAGATGATCTGGGACTGAAATGAAATGCTGTTTGTCCATGAAGAATTAAATTGCAACACGAATCTCGTGCCGTTCTTTCCATTCTTAACTCTACTCTGACCTTTCCACATGCAACTCCTCCTGTGACGTCACTGTTGCTCCCCCAGGTAGTAGGCGTTGAATGTTGTTTTCTTAGACGCCAGTAGGTAAGCCCTGCTAAAGCTAGAGATTATTTTATGTGGTAGTTCTCATGACCTGATGGTTAAGTACAGAGCTCGGATTGGATTTACCTAGCTCAGTTCCACCAATATATTCATGAGACATTTATCCTGGGAATATCCATGCCACACTACAGAAGACCACAATATACCACTTTGCGACCACTTCACAAGTGAAACACATAAAATTTCAGCCACTCTTTTCATTGATTATTATTGTTAACAAAATAACTTTTTGCGTGCACTCGTAACTGATTACATCGTAAACAAGCGGTTGCGGTACTTAAATAAATTTTATCAGACTCGAAGAGCCATTTGATATCATGAAATAAAATGTGTTTACGGTGCGGATGGTGCACAGCACCATCCGCACCGTAAACACGACTTACGCAGCGGCTCTCAAGACCACCACCCATCCAAAAACTCGGTGATAAAAACCATATGCTGCAACTCAACATCTAATGCTCCTGATGATGGGCGTATGTACCCGAAACATGTCGAGCTAAGAATATACCAATAAAATTACCTAGTTGCATCAAGTTGGCATTTCACTTTATTTCATGAGGAAGATGCACAATCAAAATCCCTCAAGTTTCCATATGCCAAACAGGTAAAAGAAATCTATTTGATATCAGCCTTCTTGCACTCGCGACTTAAGCTTGAAATTTTGAAGAGTGTTGGTGAATACGTTCGGACTGCTTCAAAACCAAACTGTTAGTGAGTTAACGTTCCCGAGCTACGCGTCGCGTGGAATTTCTTTAGTTTTAAATCTTGTAAAAACGACTGACATTCTTGTTGACTAATTAACAACCCCTCGTAAATATTATAGGCCGAAATTTTGACTTTTCGAAGTTCTGATCTTGTATTGGGCCCCTAATTTTGGCTACTGGCCTCCAAGGAAATTTCTAGCAAGAGCTTTCCTACTCGAAAATTCCAGAAATACCGTTGGGTGGAATTCCCAGAAAAACAGACGCATTATACCGGCGATAATCTAAGAGAGCCATCTGTGTACCAAGAAAAACATTTCTTCCTGAATCTACAAATATTACTCAAACTCTGTTGCATTGTATATAAATGCTACTTACTGAAAAAATGCAAACATTCTATATCGCTACACCGCATGTAAACTCTGGCAATGCCAAATTAAATATCTAAACTAATTACACATATATTATTGTCACTTATCTATATTCTATAAAACCCTCCCTGGTATCGAACCTAAGTCTACTGTTATGAAACCTCGTTATCAGCTTGACTAACCATCAAGTTGCGGGTTCACTCCTTGACGCCTGTGCAGAAAACTTATTTCTCTGTATTTGCACCTACCTTCTGTAGGTGAAGGCCGCAACGTTAAGAAGCTGTAGGCTGTGATTTAAATATGTGCCATAGAACCCTTATACTGGTCCTCGAAATGGGGTGTTTGAAAAATGAAATGTTACCTTTATGAAGAGAAAGGCGTTGTATGGTAGTCCAAACAACCTTTGAATAAGAGTAAACAACAATATTATTTATCCGGTTTGTATTCTTCAAATTTTATTTGTTTGCTCGTTTGGAGTAGTGATTATTGGTGAGGATAAAATTTTACGGCAAAGTTATTTTCTATCTTCTCTCTTCCCTTACTCAGTGCTTGGTCCTTAGGCATAATATGCCGACATAAATAGTCCATGGGTTTTCCCAGACTGGCCACCACAGTGCTCGAATATTAGTGGAGAGACGCCACAGCACTAACTTACGATTTTACAATTCAGTCTTTTTGCTGATACCAGTGTAGCTGGAGAGATACCAGTGTAGCTGGACAGATACCAGTGTAGCTGGAGAGATACCAGTGTAGCTGGAGAGATATCAGTGTAGCTGGAGAGATGCCAGTGTAGCTGGACAGATACCAGTGTAGCTGGAGAGATATCAGTGTAGCTGGAGAGATACCAGTGTAGCTGGAGAGATACCAGTGTAGCTGGAGAGATACCAATGTAGCTGGAGAGATATCAGTATAGCTGGAGAGATACCAGTGTAGCTGGAGAGATACCAGTGTAGCTGGAGAGATACCAGTGTAGCTGGAGAGATATCAGTGTAGCTGGAGAGATACCAGTGTAGCTGGAGAGATATCAGTCTAGCCGGAGAGATACCAGTGTAGCTGGAGAGATACCAGTGTAGCTGGAGAGATACCAGTGTAGCTGGAGAGGCTTGTTGAATAATTTAAGGAGTACGAGTCAGTAGCCATTTAATTCTTTGTAAAACGAGAATCATCTGTATTATGTTTAAACTTTCATTTTCTTCCTTACAAACAGTAAACTTTATTTCCATAACCAAGACCAAACTGTTTGTTTGGACAAGGAATCGCTGTTTGTTCTGAGAACCGTATGGAGCCCTGTGGCCAAAATGCAATTGCTGGTGTACATAGGCCACATATAGTTACCATTGTTCTTCTAAGGTTTAAGCATTTGCCTCGCCGTCCTGGGTGCTGACTTCAGTGGTTATTGACATCATTACAACTATAGTCATACCCGAATTCTACAAGTTTGGGCGTGGATTTGTGGTTAGCCTGACTCCTCAGCCTGTTTTATGAAAACAGAAGGCGGGACAAGTAGCACTGTAACAAACTGCTTAGCACGAGCTATATCTCTGAAGGAGGTGGCCGTTGTCTGCCTGCAAGGCACTGGCTAATCTAATGACCAAGCACTAAGTCAATTGAATGTCAGTAGACACACACACACACACACACATACACACACACACACACACACACACGCACACGCTGAGTTAAAAGACGGAGAGAAGTTGACTTGTACGTACTATAGAGGACGGGCTCAAAATTAGTTCTCCCCAAGCCAGTTGTAGGTTCCAAGCCTTAAATCCTGTTTGGCTCAAGACCAGACCAATTTCTTATCTCTTCGGAGATTCTTACGCCTTTGCTGGCACTTCCGAAGCAGTTGCCTTCTTTGGAACATAATTTCGGACCGTCAAGCTATTAAACAGAGAGCAGTCTGTTGCAATGAATAGATGGGTCCGTGTTGTGTAACACTGTGTACATGATATTTGAGGCGGCTTGGTGCGTGCACCGTATAGACTGCCTGACACTTTGAAACATGAAGTTTATGCAAATAGTGCGTAAGTTTGAGTATTAAGTTCGTACCTTACAGTAAACACGTTTCGATTACAAATCCCAACAAGTTAATGATGTTTAGGAAAATGATGACTCTTTGTTCTGAGAATTCTTACATTTTGTGGGAAAAATTCTGAGCTATTAGCTGCTTGTGCTCCACATTATTAGTTTGCCCGGTACTGTAGCAGCGGCGCTGCCATGCGGTGTAATTGAGATTGGCATGTCGACTGTAACGTTGCTAGTTGGACCTTTACAAGGGCGCATCCCCTTGATAACTAGCCTACACTAGGGGTACAATTCCTGACTCTGTACACATGATTATCACTATGCTTTAAAGGTTGATAGGCAAACCAAACAAAGTGGTTGACGCCATATTCTAATAATCCATTAGTGCGTAGACCCAATCGAATTTTACGGGCAATTTTTGTTTGCTTGTATCATTAATAGTAACTGGTTGAAGCACATTGATTAATACACGTGCCACGTGATCTGACATTAAGACTGTCTGCATTTTGTCCATAGCGTGTATTCAGTGTTTCATATGGTTCTCAGAACAAACAGCCGCTAATTCCTAATGCTGGGTTAACTGATTTACGTACTCCATGGAGCAGAGTCCTTCTTGAGAAGCTAACCGGTTTTCAGCTAGTCAAGAAATTCCCCGCACTTTATGGAACCCGGAGGTTCATTGCCACATTCAGAAGTTTCCGCCACCTGTCCCTATCCTGAGCCAGGTCGATTCATTCTATGCCCCACATCCCACTTTCTGAAGATCCATCTTAATATTGTCCTCAAACGTAGGCCTGGGTCTGCCAAGTGGTCAATTTCCTTAAGGTTTCCTCACCAAAACCCTGTATACATCTTTACTCTCCCCTATACATGCTACATGTCCTGCCCATCTCACTAACTGATTATTCATTGTAATACAGAATGAACTTTCGGGATCCATAAAATGCGGGGAATTTCTTGACTAGCTGAAAACCGGGTCGCTTCTCAAGAAGGACTTTGCTCCATGGAGTAAGTAAGTAAGTAAGTAAGTAAGTAAGTAAGTAAGTAAGTAAGTAAGTAAGTAAGTAACACTGAATTTTAATGTTTCTCGCGAGGCAGTCTTTAAATACCTGTTACGTTCTACTGGTTACGGTATTAGGAACAGCTTGCAGTTGTCGTTGTGTTCTTTTTGATAATGTCAGTACGTCTACGGATTGCATTTCTCCATGAGTAGCTTGACCCCGTCGATAGTTGCCTTATTAAGTCCCACGTCTCGGTTGATAATATGACATAGGAGTAGTTGTTTAGTTGTCAACACCTCTGATGTGCATTTGGGGTGTGCTGGATTCGAACCTTGTCCAAGACATAGACTTCCCTCAGATTTTTGTGGTAGGCCCTACTCAGTACCCCCAGGCAAATTTTGAGCCTCGCCAACTTCCGTGTAGGCTTTCCAGTTTTTCAATATTTTGACATAGATTGACGCCATGTACTCAGATTTACTGATAATCCGTTAATGAAAAATAGATGTGCCAATGTACACTCGCGTAGGCTACACACACCCACACACACACACACACACACACACACCACACACACACATACACACACCACACACACACACACACACACGTACCTTATCGTCGACGGATTCCATGACTTATCCATAGATGCCATGGTCGATTTGATTGGCATATGTTAACCAAAAGCAGTTTGTTACAGATTAGTTACTGTAGAACAAAACCGACTACAGTCATAAAGCTGGGGACATTTCACTGTAGTATGCATAGAATATTTGAAAAAGAAATGCACCGAATTTATTAGGGAAGGTGTCTATTTTGTGAGGTAAGAATACAGTAACTTGTTGGGTGATAGAATGTGGCTGTGAGCAGACCCTCTTCAGATTGCTGTCTGGGGAAAGTGGTGCCGTATGTTTTGGTAAGTAGGTACTGACACGGTAGAACCTGCTGATTCCATTGTTCACCCTTAAGCTGGAGGCAGCAGTACCTTCCGTACCGATGGTATGTAAAAAAGTGTAGGATGTCACATCCCGGCGATCGCGTTGTGAGATTCTCAAACCGAAACAGTTATTTTCTGGGATGTGATGTCGTGTATTCTGGTAAGTGGGTAGGAATAATTCGAATTTACACACTGCCCGAATCCATACACAACATACAAGTTGTGTGTTGTATCATGTAGTAGTTCTTTGACAATGATGTAATATGCGAATTATCAGTGGCATTATTTTGAACTAATACAGCTAATGCAATCATATTACTATTTGAGCCTAACTCCATATATTCCATATAGGAAGTATAGAGGCAGCACATATGTTGTGTTCTAACAACCCCAACCATCAGCCTAGTTTAGTCATGTCACCTGTTTGGTTCACTTTAATCCTTATCCTGCTAATGTGGAGAATATGGTGAGCTCCTAATAATGCTAACAAATGGCAGATGGGATTTAACTCGGCGTTTAAAGGGTTAATAGATAAAGAGATGCACAAGTTAATGAGACCTTCACTAATGATACACACGCATGTCTGGGGCTCTGTAGAAAGTTCTTAGACACTCCAATAGAGTTTGTTGATGCCTTTGTTGCTGTTTCACACTATATTTTAATGAAATTCTTCTATTTTTTAAGGGGATGTGATTTTTAGTTTTAATAAAGAAAAATTTGTGTTTTCATTTTGTTATAATTTTCTATAAAGAACTTTATATGCTATTTATTTTAGGGATTTGGATAATTAATGTGCCTTTTACATGTGAATTCTATGTCTGGGTTCTTCTAGATTGCCAACTTTTTCTTAAAATTTCAGCTTCACCTGAGGACGAAATCACACTAATTTCGAAATGTTTTGGGAATATTTTAGTTGCGGTGACAATGGAAATAGTTCATAAATCATGTCAGCGATGTTGCGCAGGTTGTGTGTTGTTCCAGAATGTTGGTATCCACATACCAAACCTCACGGTGTCAACCTACAATACCACAGTAAGGATCCTCGGCTTCTTGGAAGTCGCAAATTTCTCAATTAAATGTAAAATGTCAGACAGTGACTTAAGGCAGGAGTAGAGGTAAATCCAGAAAGCTTCTGTGTAAGTAGTATGGTGCAGCTTATGGCCTATGTCATGCTGCGATGACGCGTGACGACATTAAATTATTGCCAATGTGATGTGGTGCAGTTCCTGGACAATCTCATTCTGAATGTCATATCAGCATTTGTTGATACGTACGTTTATGGAATATGCTAATACATTACTAGTTACGATGGTTTTGGGGACATTGCTCTCTGCAGGGCGAAAACGGAATATACATGTTGTAGTGTACTTGGTAAAGCGATGCGTCACATTTCCGCTTCCGTGTTATATATGTAGCATTTTTTTAATTGGAAATTGGAAAAGACGTAAAACCAGGGCGGGATGTGTTAGGTACGTACCAAACAGAAGACAGTTCCCATCTCCGTAGTCACTTGGCGTGTAGGGCTGTGCTTGGTAAACACTGGTAGGTATTAGCAGTACAATTTTCACAGTCTGCAACATGGGGAGTGCGAAGAATCGATTTTATGGTGATATTAAACGTTTTAACAGCGACACCATATGGACCGCAAGGAGTAGGCAATCCATCATAGTCACTTACATCCACCTAATCTATACATATACATGACGCATTAATCCAAGGCGTGTTCAAACACCCCAGAAATTAGTTTATCTAACGAATTGCTGCTTTTCAACTGTACGATCCTTACCGACACAAACATTTTGCTGTTGTACTCTTGTCCTGTGGTGACTGTGACAGTTTATGAAGTTAAGTTTAGCTACACTATTGTTCATATCGCTTACTTTTGTGTGATTATCTCGAAAGCCGTCGCACTAACGGAAAACCTCTTTAGGACATATAATATGCCTTACATATTTCTCTATTCCTATTGTTTCAACATTTTTTACTTCAATAAATGTTTAAATATAAATATTTAAAATTTGAACATTCGTATTTGAGACACGAAAGAAAACATGGCTAATAAAAGAATATCCATCTGTGGCGCTAGAGCCCCTTCTGGGCCCTGCTCTATCTCAGAAGACCCTCCATTCTTCTCTGTCTTCTGCTCGTCTCCTCCATCCTCATATTCTAGGATCTGTGTTGTATCCCTCAGGACGACGTCCTCCCATCTTATTCCTGGTTTTCCCCACTTGTCTTGTATTATGACATTTCCCATTAAGAACCTTTTTTTGTCCCTTCGTATACTGCTTTATTTGTAAGAACAAGGGTATTAATGCTCCGGTTTTGAACAGCTTTCGGACATTCCGTTTACCAACAGTCAAATCCTTTTCCTTATAGCCTGATCGTCTTCTGTTTATCAATCTTTTCCGAAGCATCTATGAGGTTTTCTGAACATCAACTTTTTTCACGGAGGTGATGTTGTTAGTTTAACGCCCCAACCCAAAACCTGCAGGACCAGGGTATCCCTTTTCGTCTGGGTTATCAACTTCGAAATTTCCTGCATGGGCGGGGGGCAGGCCATACCAGTAGCTGCGCTGCCGCCGGCATAAGCTTCAGGATCATTTGACCATACAAGTCCCACCACTACATCAAAGTAAGGATAAGATCTGGGGGGGGGGGGGGGGGGGGGGGGGGGGGTTTAAAAAAAGGGGGAAAAAATTTAAAAAAAAAAAACAAAAAAAAAAAAAAAAAAAAATTGGGTAAAAAAAAAAAAAAGGCCCCGGCCCGGGGGGATGGTTTTTTTAAAGGCAAAAAAATTTCGAAAAAAAAAAAAAAAAAAAAAA